>ERZ824600.1821-NODE-1821-length-24527-cov-15.086711_pt1 | contig 24527 bp, 21 predicted proteins | sample MGYA00519933_ERZ824600 | MGnify/ENA primary metagenome ERZ824600 (study PRJEB31778, sample SAMEA3449178) | human gut metagenome | biome: human gut; feature: human-associated habitat; material: faeces | place: United Kingdom | collected 2010/2012 ... | reverse complement strand
ATGTTAGATGAAGGAAAAGAACATATAAAGAATCATTATATAAAAGATGGATTTACAGATTATATCTTAAAAAGTGATATAAAAAATGAAATAAAAAGAATAATTAACAAGTATTGTAAATAGCAATACTTTTAATTTGCTATTACAAAAATAAAATGATATAATACATAAGGAAATGGGGGATTATGATGAAATTTGAAGACCAAATAGAAAGAAATGTATATTTAAGGAAACTCGCAATCGGAGAAATGTCTGGACCATTAACCGGTTATCCAGATCAAGATAAAGTATGGCTTAAATACTATAGTGAAGAAGCCGTAAAAAGTAATTTACCAGAATTTACAATTTATGACTATTTTATGAAAAGTACTCAAAATTATGATAAATTAATAGCCTTAAAATATTACGGAACAAAAATTACTTATAAAGAATTAAAAGATAAAATAGATGAAACAGCAAAAAGATTAACAAAAATAGGCGTAAGAAGCGGTGAAATTGTAACCCTTGCAATGCCGACTTGTCCAGAAACAGTTTATTTTTTCTATGCCTTAAATAAAATAGGTGCAGTTGCTAATTTTATTCATCCATTATCAAATCCAAAAGAATTTAAACACTTAATTAACGAAGTAAATACCAAACACTTAATCGCCTTTGATGGCGCAATGGAAAATATTGGTAAAATAATTGATGAAACAAATGTCCAAAAAATAGTAACGTGTTCACCAAGTTATTCAATGCCATTCTTTTTAAGAAAATATATAAACTATAAAAGTAAACCATTTAAAGGTAATGGTGCTAAATATATGGACTATAAAACCTTTAGAGCATTAAATATTGAAGGTATATGTGAATATAAAGCCGAATATATACCAGATGAACTAGCTGTTATGACACATACAAGCGGAACAACAGGGGTACCTAAAGGAGCTAAACTAACAAATGATAACTTTAATGCAATGGTTCATCAATATAGAATGAAAGCAAAAGACTTTAATGTTGGTGATACAATGGTTACTGTCTTACCACCACTTGCCTCATTTATGCTATGTAATTGTATGAATATGCCGCTTTGCCTAGGAGTAACAGTCGATTTAGTTGCAAGATATGATAAAAGTGATATCTCTAAATATTTAGGAAAAAAATATAAAGGAAAAGTACATATGATGGGTATACCATCTTACTTTGAAGAAATATTAGAAGATAAAAAAATGGAAAAAGCCAATTTATCAAAACTAGGATATATAGTAGTAGGTGGCGGAGCTTTAAATAAAGAAAAAGAAATCGCTATTAATGAATTCTTTAAAAAACATAATGCAAATGTTAAAATAACAAAAGGATATGGTGAAACTGAAATTACATCAAGTGGTGCATATACATTTGAAGACTCTAATAAATTAGAATCAGTAGGTATACCATTACTTAAGACAAGTGTTAAAATAGTTGATGTAGATGATCATAATAAACACTTGGGTTATAATGAAGAAGGCGAAGTATGCTTTAATACACCAACTATGTTTAATGGCTATTATAACAATATTGAAGAAACAAATAATATCACATTCTATGATGAAAATGGTAGATGGGTAAAATCAGGTGATTTAGGCTATATAGATAATGACGGTATTCTTTTTGTAACAGGCAGAATAAAAAGACTATTTATTGTTGTCGGAAAAGATAAATCATTAACAAAAGCATTCCCAGATAGAATCGAAAAAACTATTATGCAAAGTAAATATGTAGAAAATTGCGTGGTTGTAAGTATGCCACATAAAGAAATGGGTAATGCTGTTAAAGCCTATATAATTTTAAAAGAAAATATAGTCTTTAATGATGAAGTATTACAAGACATAGAAAATATTTGTATAAGAGATTTAAGGGAAACATTACTTCCTCATGAATATGATATAGTTGAAAGATTCCCACAAAATGCAATTGGAAAAATTGATTTGAAATCACTTGAAAAAAATGAAAATGTTGAAGTAAAAATTATGAAGAAAGTTAGAAATTAATCTTTCTTTTTTTGTCTTTATGTGATACTCTATATATGGTAGGTGATTATATGAATGGTACAATTTATATTCAAATAATAAGTTTAGTATATTCTTTTATGTTAATGATAGTTTATTTTTCCAAAAAAAGATTAAATACACCAGAAAATAAAGTATATAAATTACTAATTATCGTTAATTTTGTTGGAATAATACTTGATGTTATATGTGCAGTCACAACATTTAATATGGTTAGTGTTAAAACATATAATATAATAATTGCAAAACTATATTTAATGTATTTTATAACTTGGATAATGGCTTTTTCAACATATACCTTTGCAATATCTATAAAAGAAGAAGGCAAAGAAGAAAAAATCAAAAAATATTTACTTATAGATTTAATACTATTTATAATCTATACAATTATTGTATTCATATTACCATTAGAGTTTGTGAAAAGTGATGCTGGTATGTATGCTAAAGGCTTAGCAGTTAATATCGTCTACTTTGTAGTTGGCATCCATATAGCATCTTGTTTAGTATATATTTGTATGAATATAAGACAAATATTCAGTAAAAAATATGTTCCATTAATAGTATTTTTAGGAATTGGCGTTATTATTATGTATATTCAAAAAAGTAATCCAACACTAATACTAATTCCCGCAACTGAAACATTTATTACTATATTAATGTATTTTACAATTGAAAATCCTGATTTAAAAATAATTGATGAATTAAAAAAGAATAGAAGCTTAACAAGTAAAAGTTATATTGAAAAATCAAACTTTTTATTTAGAATGAGTGCTGAAGTAAGAAAACCAATTGAAAATATCAAAGAAATTAATGATTATAATATAGAATCTAATGATATAAAAGAAATAAAAGAAAACTCTAAATTAATTGATTTAAATATAAGAAATGCAACATTTACTTTAAATAATGTACTAGATGTTACCAGTTTAGATTCTAAAAAAATAACAATTACTAAAGATAAAAAGTATGATATTAAAAAACTATTAAATGAAATCAAATTAAGAGAAAGCAAAAAAACTAATGTTAGATTTACATTTAACATAAGTGATAGTTTACCACAATATTTATATGGTGATGCAGTTAGACTAAAACAAGTTTTAATGACAATAATTGAAAAATCAATTGAAAGAACTAAAGATGGCTTTATAGAAATTAATGTTGATAGTATCAATAAATATGATGTTTGTAGAGTTATTATTACCTTAGAAGATAGTAGTACACCATTAAGTCTAGAAAAAATAAATGATGTATTAAGTCTAGACAAAGAAATAACAAACGATGATGTAAATGATATGATTATGGACATTAATATTGTAAACAAAGTTATTAATATGATGAATGGAACTTTAGTTATTAAAAGCGATGTTGGTAATGAATTAGTTATCGTTTTAGATAGTTTAATAGCTGATTTTAAAAAAGAAGATATTGTGAATGATACTGATATTTTACTTGTTTCCAATAATGAAAAATTATTAAAAAAGTTAGAAGGATTATTTAAAGATTACAGCATTAATACTGTTATGAATGGTATTGATGGTATTGATTTGATAAAATCAGGTGAAAATTATAATTTAATTATAATTGATGATGAAATGAAACCAATAAGTGCTTTAGAAACACTAAAAAGACTAAGATCTTATGATATCAATATTCCGATGATTGTTATTTTAGATAGTAGTAAAGAACATATTAAACATCATTATATAAAAGATGGATTTACTGATTATATCTTAAAAGATGATCTAAATAATGAAGCAAAAAGAATAATTAAAAAAATGCTATAAAAAAGGGACCTATTTTTCAGGGCCCTTTTCTAAATAGTCATCGTTTACTTTGTCAATTTCTTTATTTACTTCATCTTCATCAATTACATCATCCCAAGGTTCTTCATCTTCTTCAACTTCAATTTTAACCTTAGTTTCACCAACAATTTCAACACCTAACTCTTTTTCAATATCAAAATTGATGTCGCCATTTTCATTAATGGTTACTTTACTACAAGTTGGTTGTTTTAAGCTTCTTACGATTATTTCGGTATCTCCGGATAAATCAGCATTTTCTCTAACTTTTACATTAAAGATATCATTATAATCTAACTTTTCACTTATTACATTTGTTTTACTATCTGAATCATATGAATACCAAATATTTACATCAAATGAACCATCAACACCAATTTTTCCATTACTTTTATAACCTTCAAATTTATGGTTTATAACCCAACATCCTAGTACAGTTGTTGGCTTTTCTGTTGGTTTTATTGTGTAATTGTTTTTAAAGTATTTTTTTCCTTTTCCAATTACTGCTTTAGTTACAATTTCTTTATATAGTGCCACAAAAATTCCTCCTCAATTTAATGTATGCTTGATAATATAAAAAATGACTTTAAAGTTACAATTGAAAATAGATTATAACAAAACAAATGTTAACCTAAAAAGGTTGACAAGATACAGAAAAAGTGGTATTATCTTAATGAATGGAGGAGAGAATATGGTAAAAATTAGATTAAAAAGAATGGGAACTACTAAAAGACCTTTTTATAGAATCGTAGTTGCTGATTCAAGAAGCCCAAGAGATGGACGTTCTATTGAAGAAATCGGTACATATAATCCAGTTGCAAATCCTGCTGAAGTTAAAATTGATAAGGAACTTGCAATTAAATGGTTAAAAAATGGAGCTGAACCTACTGATACAGTACGTAATCTTTTAAGTCAAAATGGTATTTTAAAAGAATATCACGAAATGAGAATGGGTAAATAACATGGATAAAGTTGTTTATTTAATTGACTACTTGGTAAAACAAATGGTTAATGAACCAGATGTAGTTACAGTTGAACAAGCTCAAGATGAAGGTGCTTTTTCTGTAATTAACATAAAAGTAAGTTCAAATGATATGGGTTCTATCATAGGCAAAGGCGGTAACATTGCTAATGCCATTAGAACAATCGCACAAGCAGTTGCTTATGCAAATGGAGAAAAAAAGGTTAAAGTGAACATTGATTCAATTTAATCTTTTTCAATCTAGGGAGGTTTTATGATAATAAAAATCAAAGAAAAAAATAATGATTTTAATGTTTACAAATATGATAATAAAACAGATAAAGTAATTAAAGAAAAAATGAATCGGATTGATATGATAAATGCTCTTAATAGAGATACTGAAAATATTCAAACAATAGGGTATGAGTATTTAAGATTTAAAAAAATGTTAAGAGAAAAATTTGATATGAAATGTATGATTTTCTTTTCATTAATATGTGTTTTATTATTGCCGATAATAGGCTATAACATTAATTTGCTTGTTAGCTATATAATAGTTTTATTATCAGCTTTAGCATTTAAAAAAATAACTAATAATTATGTAGATAAAAAAGTTGATAGAAAAGCAAATATATATACTAAAAAAATGATTTATGAAAAAAACAAAGAAGTATGTAACGCAATAGAAAAGAATAAAATTCATAAAAATGGTTATGATGGATCTTTACTTGGTATATATTTTAGTGAAGATTATCAAATAGTAAGAGAAATAAAAAAATATAATGAATTAAATGAAGAAAAACATTATATTGAATATGGTAAACCTAATTTAGACAATAATGATTTGAGTTGTAAAAAGTTAGTACATAAAATTAAATAAGCATATCGTTGTTTGACAAAATACTAAAAAAATGATATTATGAATATGTAAGGGAAACCTACATATAATAAAAAAGGAGATACTCAACTTTACCGATTGAGTACTTACCTTAATTGTGAGTAAGCACCCTTGCCAATGATGTTATTTCATTGTTGGCGAGTGCTATTTTTTATATTCATAATACTTTACTAGCTATTTAACTAATAAAGCAATAATTAAAATAAATATAATTATAGTTTCGATTATGATTATTAATTGAAATAATTTAATAATTTCATTTTTCATCATAATATCACATCCTTCCTATAAAAATAGAAAGGCAAGCACTCAAAAGTTAAGATCTCCAAAAAAGATTATACTTGAATTTTGGTGATAGAGCAACAAAAAACAAAAGATTTTTAATAAAGTTTCTTATCAAGGTATGAACAATATAGAAAACAATAAACATTCATAAAGAAATAATCTTTTTCTTGAAAAATGTTTCTTTTTTTTGTATGATATATATGGAGGATGTTATATGAAAAAACTATTAAAAGTATTTGGAATAACAATATCAATACTATTATTATCATTTTTAATACTAAGAATTTACCCCTTTGGTGATAATAGCATTGTCGTTATTGATGCCAATACACAATATATAACTTTTTTAAGTTATTTAAAAACCATTTTAAACGGAAGCAATGATTTTAAATATACCTTTAGCGCTACTCTAGGTCAAAACTTTTTACCACTTTTAGGTTATTATTTAATGAGTTTATTTAATATATTAGTAATATTTTTTAAACCAGAAAACATTAAAATACTATTTACTCTATTAATAATAATCAAAATCGGACTATGTTCTGTTACAATGGAATATTATCTAGAAAAAAAATATAAAAAAAATACTTGGATTTTTTCCGTCTGTTACGGATTAATGGCCTATAACATAGTCTATATGTACCATACAATGTGGTTTGATTCAATAATACTATTACCATTTGTAATTCTTGGGATTGATAAAATATATGAAGACAAAAATTCAGCAATGTATATATTTGCGCTTGCTCTTACAATCATATTTAATTACTATATAGGATTTATTATATGTTTAACATCAGTCTTATATTTTATATATAAATATATATTTGAATTGGGAAAAATTGATAAGTTTAAAGTAATCGTAAATTATGGCGTATCATCACTATTAGCAGGTGCCTTATCAGCATTTATATTACTACCATCATTACTTGGCCTAATGGGAGGAAAAGTAGGAAGTAATATTGAATTAGGATTTAATTTGCCATACTTAAGAGTAATCGCGAAAGCCTTTACAGCAAGTGTCGGTGTAAATGAAACTTGGCACGGCGGACCAATGATTGCATCATCGATGTTTGTTTTTATTCTAACAATATTATACTTTTTTAATAAAAAAATAAAAAAACGTGAAAAAATAATCAATGGACTAAGTATATTATTCCTTATGACAACATTTACATTTAAACCACTATGTCTATTATTTCACGGACTTACTAATCCTAATTGTTTTAACTATAGACACGCATTTATATTTGTCTTCTTTATAATAACACTAGCAATTAGATCCTATAATAAACTAGAAATTAATCTAAAAAACTATAAATATACAAGATATATATTAATTATTTTAGGACTTGTTATATTAGGATGCAGATTCAAATTTAATACATCAACATATAATATAAGCATATTTATAAGTGTTTTACTAGGATTATTATATTTATATTTCTTAAAAAACAAAAAAAATATCATATATTTAGTTTTGATAGATGTATTTATTAATACTATTGCCGGAACAACAATGTTAAAAATGTCTGACAAGCAATCAATGAAAAACTATAAAAACTATGTACAAGATGTTAATGAATCACTTGAAACAATAAAAGATAATGGTTTCTACCGAATTGAAAAAGTCTTTGATCGCGAAACAAATAGAACAATGCTTGCAATCAATGATTCAATGCTATTTAATTATAACGGAATAAATCACTTTGATTCAACCGCACCAACAAGTACGGAATTATTACTTGAAAAACTAGGCTTAAGAAAACTATTAACAAGAACATATTATGATAAAAACTCTTCATATTTAATTGATTCACTATTTGGAATAAAATATATTTTGTCATATGAAGATTATAAAGATTATGATTTGATAAGCACTAAAAACGGAATAAAATTGTATGAAAATCCATACTTTTTAACACTAGGATACAAAATAATGAATGGTGATGTTAACTTTACAAATAACCCATTTGATAATCAAAATAATGTTGCCCGTTCCTTTAGTGCACTTAACAAAGATATATTTATTAGCGCTTCTTATACAATGTCTTTAGAAAATGTTAAAGTAAAGAATAATAGATATATACCACAAGGAAAAGGAATAATTAATATAAATGTAAATATTGAACAAAACGATAATTTATATTTCTATATTCCTGTTAATGAAGCAGTAGGTACTAATTATCCAAATGCTAAAATATATATAAATGATGAATTTTATACAGATTACTTAACTAAATATGAATGGAGTATTCTTAACTTAGGAAAATATGAAAAAGGTCAAAATATTAACATAAAAATCGAATTTGAAAAAGAACTTATTATGGATGATTTATACTTATATTATGAAAATACAAATGTTTTTGAAGAACACTATAATATACTAAAATTAAATGAAGTAAATATAAATAAAATAACAAGTTCCAACTTAACATGTGACCTTAATTTAGAAGAAAATAGCAAAATTATGTTCACAATTCCATATGATGAAGGATGGAATATATTAGTTGATGGAAAAAAAGTAAACAAAGAAAAAGCCTTAGATGATTTAATTTTAATTAACATTGAAAAGGGATCACATATAATTGATCTAAAATATGAACCAAAAGGATTAAAACTAGGCATTTATATTTCCTTAATCAGTTTATTTGTATCTATAATTTATATTGTTTTAAGAAAAAAAATATGGGCAATATATGATAAATTCAAAGAAATATTTAACTATATTATTGTTGGCGTTTTAACAACCATTGTTAGTTTAGTATCTTACTTTATATTTTCAAGAATACTAAATATTGATAAAACAATTTACTTTATACTAGCAAATACCTTATCTTGGATTTTATCAGTTGCATTTGCATATATAACAAATAAAATATTTGTCTTTGAAAGTAAAACCAAAGGTAAAGCAGCCTTTACAGAAATGCTTAAGTTTGTATCATCAAGAATATTAACATACTTAATTGATCTTGGACTAATGCTTGTATTCGTAAAATTAATCCATATAAACAACGATGTATCTAAACTAATAGTTCAATTTGTTGTTCTTGTTCTTAACTATATTCTAAGTAAATTACTCGTATTTAAGAAATAATCTTTACAATATTTGATTGACTTATAAGCAAAAAAATATTAAAATGGTATATAGAGTGTTAAACTCGAAATGGAGGTATTTATGGATAATATATTAATCTCCATTTTACTAGTCATTCTAGGACTTATATTTGGTGTTATTAGTGTTTTTATTATTAATCATATAAGAAAAAATAATACTTCTAAAAGCATAAGTGATATGCTTGATAAAGCAAAAGAAGATGCTGAGAAAATCAAAAAAGATTATCTTCTTGAAGGAAAAGAAGAAATTCGCATTTTAAAAGACGAATGTGAAAAAGAAATAAGAGAAAAGAAAAATGAAATAAAAGCATCTGAAGATAGGCTAATTACGCGCGAAAACAATATGGATCGCCGTGATCAAAGCTTACAAAGCAGGGAAAATTTATTAGAAGAAAAAGAAAACAATATAACAAATAAACAAAAAGAACTCCAAGATGAAAAAGTAAAAGTGGAGGAATTAAAGAAAGAACAATCAGCTTTACTAGAAAAAATTGCTGGTTATTCTAAAGATGAAGCAAGAAAAATTGTTTTACAAAAAGTTGAAGAAACTATGAATAATGAAATTGCTTCTTATATTAAAGATAGAGAAAATGAAGCTAAATTAGAAGCTGACAAAAAATCAAAAGCACTTTTAGTTGCCTGCATGCAAAGATATGCTGCTGATGTTGCTGGTGATCAAACAGTTACAGTAGTCGCACTTCCTAATGAAGAAATGAAAGGCCGTATCATTGGCCGTGAAGGAAGAAATATCAGAACAATTGAAGCAGTAACTGGTGTAGATTTAATAATTGATGATACACCAGAAGCAATAGTTATTTCTTCATTTGATCCATTAAGAAGGGAAATTGCCCGTACTACTTTAGAGTCTTTAATAAAAGATGGCAGAATTCATCCATCAAGAATTGAAGAATTATATGCAAAAGTATGTGAAGATATTAAAAGTAAAATCAGAGAATATGGTGAAAATGCTTTATTTGAACTAGGAATTAATAGAATGGATCCCGAACTTGTTGAACTTGTAGGTAAACTTCATTTCCGTACAAGTTATGGTCAAAATGCTTTAAGGCATTCTATTGAAGTTGGTCATTTAGCAGGAATGCTTGCAAGTGAAATTGGTGAAAATGAAGTAATTGCTAAAAGAGCAGGTTTACTTCACGATATCGGAAAAGCAATTGACCACGATGTTGAAGGAAGCCACGTAACAATTGGTGCTGATATTGCTAAAAGATTCAAAGAAAATGAAATTGTTATTGATGCAATCGAATCACATCACGGAGATAAAGAAGCAAAAAGTGTTATTGCCGTTTTAGTAGCAGTTGCTGATGCTCTATCAGCATCTAGACCAGGCGCTAGAAACGATTCGCTTGAAAATTATCTAAAAAGATTAGAAGATCTAGAAAACATTGCAAATTCTATAAACGGAGTTGAAAAAACATTTGCTGTTCAAGCAGGCCGTGAAATAAGAGTAATTGTTAAGCCACAAGATGTTGATGATCTAGGAAGTTATAAAGTAGCCCGTGATATTAAAGAAAGAATCGAAAATGAGCTTCAATATCCAGGAACTATAAAAGTAACTGTTATTCGTGAAACAAGAGCTATTGAAGAAGCTAAGTAGCTCTTTTTTTTCTCATATAATTTGACATTATACATATAAATGATAAAATTATTAATGGGGGATTACTATGAATGAATTATTAGAATACAAAAATATGTTTTTAAATTATCCAAGAACAAATATAAAAGAAATGGCTAATTTATTAAAACAAAATAAAAAAGAAGAATTTATGAAAGCATATATGCACAACATATATTTGTTTGCCTCTAGAATGTATAATACATTTCCAAGTTACTTTGAATGTAATGATGTTATGGACATAATAGGAGAAGGCAATGAATTTATGGTTAAACTATACAATAAAGGAATTAGAGACTATAAAGCTTATACATTCCGTATGTATTATTTGTTTTATAACAAAATATATCATAAAATAGCAGTTACCCTAATTGTAAAAGATACTTATGATGAATTTGTTCAAACAAATGGAAGAAGTCCTAAATTAAAAGAATTATATAGTTTAACAGGAATAAAAGGTTGGGATATAACAAGACAAGATGCCTTATATAACTGTAAAAGCGATTTAGAAGAAAATAAAGTAGAAGATACTATTATAGAGACTCTAGAAAAAAATGCTAAAACTGAATCAATTAAACAAACAATTAAAGAATTAACAAATGAACAAAAAGAAATATTTTATCAAAGATATGCTCATTACATGACCTATAGAGAAATAGGTGAAGCATATAATAGATCACACGAATGGGTAAGATTAGAAGATAAAAAAATAAGACAAAAAGTCTTAACAAAATATTATAATAATAATGGTGATTTTTATGAGGAATACTAAATTTACAGAAATTAAAAAAATGTGGGAAGAAAAAGACTTTGACAACTTTATTGTAGCATATATGCCAGTTGTTCAAAGATATGCAAAAAAAATATATGAAGATAATAAACTATGTTTAAGTAATGTCGAATATGAAGATATATTACAAGATGGTTATGAATTACTTGTTAAAATGGTAAAAAGATATTCTAATTTAACATTCTTAAGATTCTATCAAAGCTTTTGCCATTACTACTATGATAATTCAAATAGAAAATATTATAATCGATTACAATTCGCAAAAATATATTATCTATATATAAAAAGATATAATAAATATCCAACAAAACAAGAATTCTTATCATTTATTCAAAATAATAATATAAAAGGATTCAGTAATTATTATATGAATATAAGCGGATTAACCTTTTCAAGAGGAAACGATATAATCGATTTAGAAGAGTTTATGATTAGTAATATAGCTGCAAAAGAAGCAGTTGCATCTCTAGAAAGCCGTGAAAAAGAAGTATTAGTTCGAAATATTAGAGATGAAGAAACATTAGAATCAATATCAAATGATTATGATTGTACAAGAGAAAATATAAGAAGAATTAGAAATAGGGCTTTAAGAAAAGTAAGAAAAACCATAGAAAAATGAGACAATGTCTCATTTTTATTATCTACAATATGGTCCTTGGCAATATGGGTAATAATAGTTGTTGTATGAATAATTATATGGTCTTGGCCCATAATTATTTTGACCATAGAAGAAAGGCGCAACTAAACCACCCGTTAAACCACCAAGAACAAATGGTCCAAGAAATCCACCACCAATAAATCTATTATCATTTGGATAATATCTATACATATTTTATTCCTCCTACAATATATTATGAAAATTTATTTTCTTCGTGCATAACATTATAGTGGTGATATAGTTTGAAAAAAATTTTTGAATATATAGGAATAATTTGTTTATTTATATTTAGTTTTATATTTACAGAAAAAACGGCAACTGTTTTAAAAGAACAAGATGAAATAATGATTAAAATAAAAGAAATCGCAAAAAACTATTATGTAGAACCAATTAAAGCAACTATTGTTGATAGAACAATCACACCAGGTGTTAGTGGTCAAATGGTAGACATATCAGCATCTTACTATAAAATGAAAAAAGCTGGACTTTTTAATGAAACACTCCTTGTAATAAAGAATATAGAACCCGAAAATACTATTTTAAATAATCAAGACAAATTTATTATAAGCGGAAATAAAAATAAAAAGGAGGTAAGTTTAATCTTTTTAGCATATGATACTGAAAAAATAGAACCCGTTTTAGATATATTAGATAAAAATAATATATCAGCTAATATTTTTATCGGAACCAAATTACTTGAAAGAAACAATTCTCTTATTAATACAATATCTAAAAAACACATAATAGGTAATTTAAGTAATAACGGAAATTATAATAATCCAGACTTTATATGGATGAGTACAATTATAAGAAAATTTAATGATAATTATTGCTATACCGAAAACTTAGATGAAAATATTTTAAAAATATGCACTCAAAATAAATCCTATACAATTGTTCCAAATTTAATCATTAGAACCAAACCACTTATGAATATTTCCAAAGGATTAAGTAACGGAAGTATTATCTCATTTTATATAAATGATGACACTATAAAAGAACTAGATATGGCAATTAAAGAAATAAAATCAAAAGGATATGATATTGTAATTTTACCAAAATTATTTTCATAAAAAATACTAAAAAGTTATCAAAAAATGATAGACTTTTTTTGTTACTTATACTATAATAAATGACTAGTAAGGAGGTTAATATGATCAAAGAAAATTTACCCGTTATAATCCTTAAAGGGATAATATTACTTCCTAATAATGAAATAAGACTAGAGTTTGATAATACTAACTCTAACGTAATAGATATAGCCGAAATGTTTCACGATAATGAAATATTGATAGTAAACCAAAATAATCCTTTAGAAGAAACACCAGATAAAAACGATTTGCCCAGAATTGGTGTAATTGGAAAAATAACTCATAAAGTTGAACTACCAAACGGAAAAACAAGAATAATCATTAAAGGAATAAAAAGAGCAAATATTCACGAATATCTAAATCATAGCGCGGATGTTATTGAATCAATAATAAGTGAAACAAGTTTTAAAAAAATAGATGAAGATGTTGAAGAAGTAACAATAAAAAAATTATATCAAGAAGTTGAAAGATATATTAAAAGTGTACCATATATAAGTAATTCTGTTATTTCTTTAATTATGAATGTAACTGAACTTGACAAAATGACAGATATAATTGCAAGTCAAATACCAATTTCTATCGATAGAAAAAAAGATTATCTATTTGAAATTGATCCATCAAAAAGAGCAGAAATGATCTTAGAAGACATTTATCGTGAAGAAGAAATGTTTAAAATTGAAAAAGAAATCGATGCCAAAGTTAAAAAAGATTTAGATGCTGGTCAAAAAGAATACATTTTAAGAGAAAAAATAAAAGCAATTCAAGAAGAATTAGGGGATATTTCCTATAAAGATGTTGAGCTTGATGAATTAAGAGAAAAAATCTCTCTATTTGATGGACCAACTAATATAAAAGAAAGACTAAAACACGAACTTAGAAAATTATCATTTGCATCTTTTGGTTCCCCAGAAGTAGGTACAATTAGAACCTATATAGATTGGCTTTTAAGTTTACCTTGGAATAAAGAAACAATTGATAATTTTGATTTAAAAGATGCAAGATCTAAACTAGATAAAACTCATTATGGCTTAGATAATGTTAAAAAAAGAGTTATTGAATATTTAGCAGTTAAACAAAAAACAAATGATCTAAAAACACCAATAATATGCTTAGTCGGACCACCAGGAGTAGGTAAAACCTCATTCGCATATTCAATTGCCGAATCAATAAATAGAAACTTTGCAAAAATTTCACTGGGTGGAATAAGTGATGAAGCCGAAATCTTAGGACACAGAAAAACCTATATAGGCGCAAGTCCAGGTAGAATTATAAATGCCCTTAAAAAATCAGGTAGCATTAATCCCGTTATATTAATTGATGAAATAGATAAACTATCTAAAGATTATAAAGGCGATCCCGCATCAGCCTTACTATCAGTTTTAGATCCTGAACAAAACAGATTCTTCAGCGATAATTATATTGAAGAAGAAATTGACTTATCAAGAGTAATGTTTATAGCAACCGCTAATTATATTGAAGAAATACCAGATGTTTTAAAAGACCGTTTAGAAATAATTAATATTGACGGATACACAGAATATGAAAAAGTAGATATAGCAAAAAAACATTTACTTCCAAAAATATATAATATGCACGGTGTTAATGATGAAGTAACCTTTGGTAATAGAGTCTTAATAAATATTATTAGAAAATATACTAAAGAATCAGGAGTTCGTGAACTAGAAAGACTTTTATCATCTGTAGTTAGAAAAATTGTATCTAAATCAGTTATAAATAAAGAAAAATTAGAAAAAGTAATTATTAATGATAAAAAAATTACAGAATATTTAGGTAATCCTAAATATGAATATAATGAAAAAATAAGTAATGATAGTGGTATTGTAAATGGACTAGCTTATACCAATTATGGCGGTGATGTTCTAAATATTGAAGTCAATTACTATAGAGGAAATGGTAATTTAGTCCTAACCGGATCACTAGGAAGTGTAATGAAAGAATCAGCTTTAGTTGCTTTAAGCTATATAAAAGCAAACTATAAAAAGTTTGATATTGACTATAACAAACTAATCGAAAATGATATTCACATTCACGTTCCAGGCGGTGCAGTTCCAAAAGAAGGACCAAGTGCCGGCGTTGCAATTACAACAGCAATAATAAGTGCATTTACGGAAAAAGAAGTTCCATCAAATCTAGCCCTAACCGGTGAAATTACCTTAAGAGGAAAAATACTTCCAATTGGTGGAATCAAAGAAAAATCACTAGGCGCAAGTAGATGTATGATTAAAGAGATAATTATACCAAACAAAAATGAACATGATTTAGATGAAATTCCAGAAGAAATAAAGAAAAATATAACATATATACCAGTTAATAATTATGAAGAAATATATAAAAAAATATTCGGGTGATATAATGAGTACAGAATTTTTAATGAAATTAAGATTTTTATATGAATTAATGAATAAACCAAGTGATTATTCAAAATATAATGAAGATGTTTGTTTAAGTAATTTGAATCTTTTAAATAAAACAGTCAAAGAAAATGTCGGACTATTTTGTTTAGATGAAAATGCCTTAGAAAATTATAAAAAAATAGTTTCGGAACTATCTAAATGTTATGGCAAAGAAATATTAATCGCACATACATATATATTAGATATTGAAAATATGGAAAAAAGTTCAAAACAAGGAGAAATATTTAAAAAAAATATCCTTGCTATGCATAATATAAAAGAAGAAAAAGACTATAACTTTATCAAAAAAATCATTACATTTGATTTTGAAGTAATACCATTTATTCTATATAATCCACACTTTTATGATGAAAAATTTAATGATGCTAAGTTGCTAAAATATGCTATTAACTATTTTCAAAATATGAATGAATTAGATTATAAAAAAGCAAATAAAGTAAAAGAATTTTGTTTGAGTAAAGGAACATTGATTGGAAGGTAAAATATGGACTTAGAAGATGTAATATATATTGAAAAAAAATTAATCTGTGGTAATTTAAATGATATAGATTTAGTATATGATGAATTAGATTTCTTTCAAACATTAAATAGATTTGCATATCAAAATGTTGGCTTATTTTGTCTAAATGAAACATATATATATAACTATAAAAGAATTATCAAAAAATATGAAGATGAAAGATATAAATATACAAGAGAACTATTAGAAAGCTATACATTTATAATGCGTTTTGAAAATTTAACTAATGAAGAAAAAGAAGAAATTAAAATAAATTATTTGAACAAAATAAAAGAAGAACACGAAATAGATAAAGAATTAACTGTAAGCGAAGCCCTAAAAGTTATATATGTAGATTATAGATTATTTGAAAATCTAAACCATTTTATACTATATTATAATGAAGATGTAAAAGATTATATTAAATATAGTATGAATTACTTCATAAATATCGATAAAAAGAATAAAGATTTATATGAAGATTATATTAATCTATATAGGGAAAATAATGTAGTATATGAACATAAAAATAATATAGTTAATTTCCCTAAAAAGTTAAGTTTTTCAAGAAGACTATTTAGAAAATGATGAATAAACATCATTTTTTTTCATATACTTAAATGAAAAGGAGAAAAATATATGAAAAAATTTATACCATTTAAGAAAGAGATACCATTTAAAACCCAAATTGCTGAAGTTACAAGTATTTCTTTAGAACACAACATTCATAAAACTAGTGATTGTGAAATAAGCGGAGACTTTATAGTAAGCGGAGAATATAAAGTAACTGATACTAGTATGACAACCCAAAACTTTAAGTTTGATTTACCATTTGAAGTATCAATGAGTGATATTTATGATATTGATGATGTAATAATTGATATTGATGACTTTTATTATGAAATAAAAAATATGGAAAGTTTAGAAGTAAATATAACACTATTACTTGATAATATTAAAGAAAAACCATTAATAATAGAAGAAAGAGAAGAAAAAATTGAACCAACTGAAGAGAAAGTAGAAGAAATGGAAGAGCAAGTAGAAAGAGGAGAACCAAGTGAAGAATGTTATGAACCAGAAGAAGCTGTTGATGGTGGTGATTTAACAAGAGATGAAAATATCGAAGCTCCAATAATAACAGAAAATAAAAACGTCTTCTCATTTACTGATGATGATAATGAAAGTGCATATATAGTATATATTGTAAGAGAAAATGATACAGTAGAATCAATTATGGAAAAGTATAGTATAAGTATTGATAAATTAAGAGAATATAATGATTTAAGTGAAATCAAAAAAGGAGACAAAATAATAATTCCAAATGTATAGGGTTAGACCACTAATCGAAAAAAGTCATTTAAAACCCACAAAATATGTTAGATTAAAATCAGTTTATATTATTTCTACAAAAGAAAATAAATATGTTATAAAAAAGAAAAAAGACAATCCCATAATAGATTATCTTAAAACAAGAAATTTTGATTATTATCCAAAGATTTTAAACGAAGATGAAACATATCAATTAACTGAATATATTGAAGAAATTAATGTTCCTCCAGAACAAAAAATCTTTGATTTAATTGATATTGTTTCTCTTTTACATTATAAAACAACACACTTTAAAGAAGTTGATCCAAACTATTATAAAGGTTTATATGAAGATGTACTCAATAATATTGAATACCTAGAAGCATATTATAACGATTTAATAACAGTTATAGATAGTAAAGAATTTATGGCACCATATGAATATGTAATAGCCCGTAATATTGGTAAAATATATCAAGCATTAAACTTTGCCCGTGATGAAATAGATGTTTGGTATGATAGCGTTAAAGACGAAACTAGGGGTAGGGTAGTAGTACTACATAACAACCTTGACTTATCACACTTTATAAGAAATGAATCATCATATTTAATTAGTTGGGATAAAGCTAAAATAGATAGTCCAATATTTGATCTATACAAATTATATAAAAGATGCGGAAATGAATATGACTTTGGATCATTACTCTCAAGATATGAAGAAAAATATCCCTTATTTGAACACGAAAAAAGATTTTTATTTATTTTAATGTCTTTACCCGATGATATTGACTTTGAAGGAAGTAATTATAATGTTACACAAAGAGTAAGTGAACGAATTGATCTAATATATAAAACGGAAAATATAATTTCACCATATTATTCTAAAGAAGGAAAAGATTAAAAAAGCCATAAATAAGAAAAGTAAAAATATATTGAATCTAGTTAAGATAAAGAAAGCAATCAAAAATTGATAAAACAATAAAACAGCAAATACACAAGCAAGAATCCACCAAAACAATCTTCCAGAACACCATCTTCTCATTTTTATCACCTAGTATATTATATGTTTTATTTAAGAATATGAAACAAGTCCTAAAAAGGACTTGTTATTTTGGTTGTGTACCATTTATATAATATAAAATTTTTTTATGATCAGAATCATTAGTCGCAAGTTTACCACTTATTGGATCAGTTATAACCCCAACAACATTATCAGGAATATCATACCAATTATTTTCTTTACTACATTTTTCCATTATATCAATCCATATTTGCTTTAAAGCATAACTATTATCATTATTTGTCTTTTGATTGTTATCAAAACCAATCCAAGCACCAAGTAAATAATCAGGATTATAACCAAATAATAAATTATCAGTATCGGTAGTACCACTTTTTATAGCGTATTTTTTACTTATTTGACCTCTAAAACCAATACAAGTAGGATAAGTATAATCAATTAGTTCACTAGCATATGTACCAGTTAATAATTCATTTAAAATAAAAGTAATACTAGGATCTAAAACAAGTTCTCTTGCATCTTCATGTTTATATAAAACATTACCGTTTGCATCTTCAACTTTTTCAATGAAATAAGGCGAAATTTTATAACCAAGGTTTGCTAAACATTGATAGCCCTCAATCATATCTAAAAGATTTATCTCCGTACTACCCAAAGCAAGAGAAGGTAAACTCTCAGCTTTACTATCTATACCAACTCTTTTAAGAGTATTAACAAGGACATCTTCTCCTAAAAATAAATGCGTTTTAACAGCGTATATATTATCTGAATAAGCAATAGCAGCCGCCATTGTAATTTCCTTGTTTCCATATAAATTGCCGTAATTATGAGGGCTATATAATTCATTCTCCCCAAACACAAAAGTTGTTTCCTCGCTTGTAAAAGTACTAGATGCTGTAAAACCATTTTCTAAAGCAGCATAATAAAGAAAAGGCTTTATAGATGAACCAACCTGCCTTTTAGAATATAAAGCTCTATTATATTCACTTAAAGCATAATTTTTGCCCCCAATTAAACCTCTAACAGCACCAGTATCAGGATTTGTTAAAACAAGCGCTACCTCAGCATCATTCTTAATATATTTTAAACTATCTTCCATTATTTTTTGAGCATCAATATCTAATGTTGTATATATTTTAATCCCATCAATATCAAGAAATGAAGAAGGTAGATTTTTGATGCTTTTTAATTCATCCATAACTGCATTTTGAAAATACATCAAAGTCTTTAATTTATCAGTACTTAAAGCACCATAATATACCAGTTTTTCCCTTAAAGCTTCTTCTTTATTTTCTTTAGTAATATAATTATTATTTATCATTGAATTAAGAACAACTTTTTGTCTATTTAAAGCATTTTCTTGATTAGTAATAGGTGAGTAATAAGAAGGTGACTTTGGTATGCCAGCAAGTATTGTAGCCTCGGCAAGTGTTAAATCTTTAGAAGACTTGTTAAAATAAAAATAACTAGCATTTTCAATCCCAAATATACCACCATAATTAATCGTATTTAAATAAACCTCTAATATTTCATCTTTCGTATACTGCGTTTCAATTCTAACCGTTAACCAAGCTTCCTTTATCTTTCTTTCCCAAGTTTGATCAAAAGTTAAAAAAAGATTCTTAGCAAGTTGCTGGGTTATAGTAGAAGCACCCTGAACAGTTTTAGTAGTTAAATTATTCCATAATGATTTGCCAATTCTCAAATAATCAAAACCTTTATGGTTATAAAAGTTTTTATCCTCAAGTGCAACAGTCGCATTTATTAAATTAGGCGAAATATCTTCAAGCTTAGCCCATTTATCACTTGACGCAGAAAACTTTTGATTGTTACTATCTAAAAATTCATACTTATTCGCACCATTTATAATCGGAATCGGTGTAAAATAAGCAACTGTATAAACTGATGTTAAAACAAGCATAAAAAAAATAAATAGTATTGTTATTATATAGAAAAAGCGTTTCATTTGTCTCACCCTTAATATTTTGTACAAAAAAATAAAAAAATATCACAAAAATAGTGATTTTTTTTTAATGGTGTGCTATAATTATTCGCGGCTAGTGATTAAATATAAAAGTTTGCATATAATATGATGTCACTAGTATACTAATAAAACAAGTGAATATATTAAGTTTATGGAGGATTTATGAAATTAAATGAATTAACAAAAGAAGAGCTAAAAACTCTATCATATACTGATTTAACTAATATTGTTTTGAAGGAATCAAAAAAACCGATGACAACACCGGTAATATTTAAAAAAATATGTGATCTTTTAGATTACAGCGAAAGTGATTATGAAAATAAAATAGGTGACTATTATACATCTTTAACACTTGATAAAAGATTTGTACTTTTAGATTCACACGAATGGGATTTAAGGGAGCGTCACGCTGTAGCGCTTGATGTAGACGACGAAGAAGAAGAGGAAATTGAAAGCGAAGAAGAAGCTGAAGAAGATGCTTTAGAAGAAACTGAAATCGATGATGTTGATGCCGACATTGATGATGACGATGATGATCTAGATGATATGTCAATTGTTGATGAAGATGATGAAGAAAAAATGTAAAAAATAAAATATTTGATTTTTTAAAAAATAAGATTTTAGAAAAATAATAAAAATGTATTTTGTTATAAAATAAAGGCAAAGTACATTTTTTAAAATAAAAAAATAGTAAAAAAATCGAAAAATCAAAAATGTAAAGTTTTTGAAAATGCAAAAAAAATATTTTTTTGACAATTCCTTAAAATATAAGGGATTGTCCTTTTTTGTGACAAAAAAGAACATTTGTTCGCTTGTAATTAGCCTATACAATAGTATAATTGATATTGAAATGTAAAGGAGATAAAAATGCAAGCAGTAGAAGAGAAGTTAACAATTAAAGTAGTTAAAAGAGATGGTAAAAAAGTTGATTTTGATGCATCAAAAATAGCGATCGCAATCAAAAAAGGCTTTGATAGCATTACAAACGAAAACGATGAACCAATTTATGATAGTAAAGATGCCAATAAGGTTTTTACTGGAGTAATGAATCGTATAGATAAAGAATATAAAAATGAAGAAAAGATTAAAATTGAAACAATTCAAGATCTAATTGAAGAAGAACTTCAAAAGAAAGGTTATGAAGATGTATATAAATCTTTTTCTGAATATAGAGATAGAAGAGCTAAATCAAGAGAATTATTTAGTGATGAAAAAAGAGCTCATAAGTTCTTTAAAACTATTGAAGGACTTGGTTTAAAATCAGCTAGTGAAGATGATACTAAAAGAGAAAATGCCAATGTAGATGGTGATACCGCAATGGGTACAATGTTACAATTTGGTAGCACGGTTACAAAAGAATTTGCAAAATCTTATTTAATGAAGAAAAAATATGCTGAAGCTCATGATAATGGTGATATTCATATTCACGATATGGATTTCATTCCAATGGGAACAACAACTTGTTGCCAAATCGATTTAAACAAATTATTTGAAAACGGTTTTTCAACAGGTCATGGTTTCTTAAGAGAACCAAACGATATTATGTCTTATAGTGCATTAGCAGCTATAGCAATTCAATCAAACCAAAATGATCAACACGGAGGACAATCTATTCCAGCCTTTGATTATTATATGGCTCCTGGTGTTATAAAGACATTTAAAAAGCAATTTAAACAAGAATTAGTAGATTTCTTTGATTATACAGATGCAATTAAATTAATTAATTTTGATAAATTTGCAAAAGAAATAGATAAAATGACTTCAATTGAAGGATCAATTGATAATTTATACAGTTTTTGTAAAGAAAGTGAACAATTACTTAGAGCAGTTAAGTTTGCTTATGATAAAGCTTTAGTAAAAACTAATCGAATTACATACCAAGCTATGGAAGCATTTATTCATAATTTAAATACAATGCATTCAAGAGCAGGCGCACAAGTTCCATTTTCATCAGTTAACTTTGGCACTGATATAAGTCCTGAAGGAAGAATGGTTATTAAAAACTTCTTACTTGCAACTGATGCTGGTTTAGGAAATGGTGAAACACCAATATTCCCAATATCAATTTTCAAAGTAAAAGAAGGAGTTAACTATAATCCTGAAGATCCTAACTATGACTTGTTCAAACTAGCGTGTCGTGTAAGTGCTAAAAGATTATTCCCTAACTTTTCATTTATTGATTCACCATTCAATTTACAATATTATAAAGAAGGTGACTTCAATACTGAAGTATGTTATATGGGATGTAGAACAAGAGTTATGGGAAATGTAGTCGATCCTGATAAACAAATAACACCTGGTCGTGGAAATTTATCATTTACATCAATTAATTTACCTAGACTTGGTATTAAACACGGAATTATTAAGAATGAAAAAACTGATTTATCTGGTTTCTATGAAGAACTTGATGAAAAGATGAATCTAGTTAAAGATCAATTACTTGAAAGATTTGAAATTCAATGTAATAAAAGAGTATATAATTTCCCATTCTTATTAGGTCAAGGTGTATGGATTGATGCTGAAAGACTTAAAAATACTGATAAACCAAGAAGAGTTTTAAAACACGGTACTTTATCAATTGGTTTCATTGGTTTGGCAGAATGTTTAAAAGCCTTAGTTGGTAAACATCACGGTGAAGATGAAGATGCATATAAATTAGGTTTAGAAATTATTACTCATATGCGTGAAAAATGTGATGAATATAGTCAAAAATATCATTTAAACTTTACATTACTTGCAACTCCAGCCGAAGGATTATCTGGTAGATTTGTAAATATTGATAAAGCTATATATGGAAAAATAAAAGGCGTTACTGATAGAGAGTATTATACAAACTCATTCCACGTTCCTGTATATTATAATATATCGGTTACAAATAAGATTAAAAAAGAAGCTCCTTTCCACGCATTAACAAATGCTGGCCATATAACTTATATAGAATTAGATGGTGATGCTGCAAATAATGTTGAAGCATTTGAAAAGGTAGTTCGTATTATGAAAGAAGCAGGTATTGGTTATGGTGCAATTAACCATCCAGTTGATAGAGACCCTGTTTGTGGTTATGTTGGTGTAATTGGTGATGTTTGTCCTAGATGTGGAAGACATGATCATGAAGCTATAAGTGTAGAAAAACTAAGAAGTTGTTCTAATTGTAAATAGGAGGAAGTTATGAAAGAAGAAGTAAAAAGAGAAGAAAAAAAAGTTGGCGAAGGTGTTGGCTTTGAAAGAATTAGAAGAATTACAGGTTATTTAGTTGGTACTGTAGATAGATTCAACAATGCTAAAAGAGCCGAAGTAAGAGATCGCGTTAAACATGGCAAAGACTATTAGATTAGCGGCACCTTTACAAACAGATAGTATAGTTGATGGCGAAGGCATTAGGACAGTTGTTTGGACCCAAGGTTGTGCTCACAACTGTCTTGGATGTCATAATCCTGAAACACATAGTTTTAATGGTGGTTATTTAGTTAGTGTTGATGATGTTAAAAAAGAAATGAGTGAACTTGTTAATCAGCAAGGTATAACTTTTTCTGGTGGTGATCCTTTATATCAGGTTGATGCTGTATTAGAACTTGCTAAGTACGCTCAAAGTATCGGTTTAAATGTCTGGTTATATACAGGTTTTACTTATGAAGAACTTAAAGTTATGATGAAAAGAAATGCTAAATTAAAAGAGTTACTTTTAAATGTAGATGCTTTAGTTGATGGTAAGTTTTTACTTGAAGAGAAGAGTTTTGATGTTAAGTTTAGGGGTTCTAAAAATCAAAGAATTATTGATATAAGAGAGAGTATTAATAAAGGAAAACTTGTTTTAATTGAAAAATATATTTATAGAGAACCTAAATATGTTAGTTATAGAGAAAGCAATCATTTATATATTTGATTGTTTTTTCTTGTAATTGTATAATTTTTGTTGTATAATTAAATAGTAGGAAATGTTAATAAGTATATAAAAAAGTAATAGAAAAAGGAAGGAATGTTGATAAAATGTTTGACCTAATACATACATACTAGTATTACT
>ERZ824600.1815-NODE-1815-length-24563-cov-13.055982_pt1 | contig 24563 bp, 32 predicted proteins | sample MGYA00519933_ERZ824600 | MGnify/ENA primary metagenome ERZ824600 (study PRJEB31778, sample SAMEA3449178) | human gut metagenome | biome: human gut; feature: human-associated habitat; material: faeces | place: United Kingdom | collected 2010/2012 ... | reverse complement strand
GATGCAAATTCTTTAATCGAATTTTATATTTGAAATGATGAATAATAAACTGAATTGTCTAGATTATATCACGAAAACGCCTAAAATTCAACCAATAGAGACAAGTATGGAACTTTCAAATAGTCGAAAGCCAATTTCCAATAGAGCATATAGAAAGCATTTTTAAAATCTCTTTGCATACATTTAAAAAAGAGGTATATGTATGATTATAGATGAATTTAAAAGTGATAGCACATTGATAAGATTTGATGATAGAGACATTGAAACTAAAGAAAATAATGAAGATATACTTAATATATTAGTAGGATTAATTATAAAAAAGATTTCAGAATATTCTTAAATAGATTTGTAGTTTTATCTAACTTATGCTAAACTCACAACCAGTAGATAAAATTAACAAAAGAAAGGGGGTATTTTGGAAAAAGTATATAATGCTTATTTAAGTGAAAAAATTAATGATAGTTTTGGCGGTTATGCTATATATTTAAGAAAATCAAGAGCAGATGCAGAAGCAGAAACTAGAGGAGAAGGGGAAACACTTGCTAGACACGAAAAAATGTTATTAGATTTAGCAGAAAAAATTGGGATAAAAATAGGCAAAATATACAGAGAGATAGTAAGTGGAGAAACGATTGAGGCTAGACCAGAAATTCAAAAATTATTATCGGATGTAAAAAAAGGTATGTGGAAAGGTGTACTTGTTGTTGAAGTAGAGAGATTGGCTCGTGGAGAGACTATGGATCAGGGAATTGTTGCAAAAGCATTTAAAATTTCAGATACTAAAATTATAACACCTATGAAAACATACGATCCAAATGATGAATTTGATGAAGAATATTTTGAATTTGGATTATTTATGTCTAGAAGAGAATATAAGACTATTAATAGAAGACTGCAAAGAGGAAGAGTTTCATCTGTTAATGAGGGAAAATATGTAGGTAGTGTTGCACCATATGGTTATGAAAGAGTAAAAATAAAAGGTGATAAGGGATATACATTGAGAAAAAATTCGGAATCTAATACTGTAAAAATAATCTACGACTTATATGCTTATGAAGATTTATCATTACATGAAGTTGTTAGAAGAATTAACGAGATGGGACTAAAGCCTAGAAAAAATGATAAATGGTGTGTTGCAAGTGTAAAAGACATTTTGGCGAATCCAGTATATATAGGAAAGGTTAAATGGAATTGGAGAAAAGAAGTAAGAGTATATAAAAATGAAAAACTTATAAAAACTAGACCAAGAAATGATGAATATATACTAAAAGATGGTCTACACAAAGCAATAATAGATGATAGGACTTGGAAGATTGTCGAAGCAAAAAGAAGTTTAAATAAGTTGCCAATACCAAGAGTTAATACAGTACAGAATCCACTATGTGGTTTAGTATATTGTGCCAAATGCGGTAAAAAAATGAAAAGAAGACCATATACTGATAGAAGTAAAGAACCTACAATATACTGTGACAATCCTAAATGTGATAATATAAGTTCAAAATTACATTTTGTTGAAGAAAAAGTTATTGAAGGGTTGAGAAAATGGTTAGAGCATTATCAATTGGATTATAAGAAACATATAGAAAAAATCAACTGCAGTAGAATAGAATCGATCGAAGATACAATAAAATCTCTACAAGAAGAAGTAAAAAAAGAAAATGATAAATTATTAAATATTTTTAATTTTCTTGAAGATGGAACTTATACAAAAGAAATGTTTAAGTCGAGAAGTGAATCTGTATCACAAAATGTAGCTAGATTAAATAATTCTATCGAAGAATATGAAGCAAGGTTAGAACAAGAAAAAATTGTTGATAAGGAAAAAGCTGTTTTAGTACCCAAAATTGAGAATTTATTAGATGTATATAATCTTTTAAAAACACCAGAAGAAAAAAACGAGTTACTAAAAACAGTAATAACACAAGTTACATATTTAAAAACAGAAAAGGCAATAAAAAAGAATTCAGATCCTACAAATTTTATCATAAATCTATATCCAAAGATAAATAAAGCTAATGTTTGATTTTTACATAAAAACACATAATTTATATAAAAGGTATTGAAGAATAAGAGATGAAAATTATTTTTTTTACCCATCAAGCGACCTCTTTCAGGGGCGAACGAATTAGCGCATTTAGAAATGGTTGGTAGTTTAGTGCATCAATTGACAGAAGGCGTGACCATAGAAGAATTAGAAAAAGCAGGACTTAGTGCATATTATACAGATCATGGGGTTGGTTTGGAATATATCCAAATAAGAATTTAAATAAATTTGATTTAAAAATTAAAATAATTGTTAAAATAATTATGTAATTTCAAGATACGATTAAAATCTTGTTTACTATTAAGAATATTAAAAATATAAATTGTATCAGTATTTTCTGATATATAATACATAATTCTATATCCAGAATGTCGTGAACTTTTGTATATAATTTCTCTAAAACGCTTGTCCGACATTTCTGGAATATATCTGCCAATATATGGCGAATCTTCTAAATCATGAATGCGAAAGAGAATGTTTCTATTCGTTTCAATGGCATTTCTTAATGAATACTGATAATTATAATAATTAATATCAATAAGTGACTGCTTAGCCAAATCGTTTACTACTACGTTCATATAATGCCTCCATTTCTTTTTCAAGTTCTTCTAAAGTTATAGTTCTTCCGTTTTTTATATCATCTGCACTTTTAGCAAGTCCTATAAAAACATATAAATCATATAATGAACCATAAAATGTACCGTCATCAGTTGGAGCTTTCTTTAGAAGTTCACTAATTTTTTCCATAGAAATATCTTCCTTTATACTCATAATAATCACAATCCTTTCTTTAATTAAATTTTCTTTCCAATTAATGACCTTATACATTCTTTGTCATTTTCGGATAAATCATCAACACCATAAGTGTCAACATATTTTTGAGTTACTTCTTGCAAAATTTCTTTCGTACTTTTTTTCAAAACTTCTTCATCAATATTGTATGGTAAAGATTCGATAACATTAACGAATTTTTCTCTTATTGGTGACATATTTAAAACTCCTTTCATTAAAATTTATTAATAGTATACCATAATTTAAATTAAATTACTATGCTTTTTATGTGAATAGCTTGTAAAATTTATACAATATACTAAAAATTCCAACGAATAATAATATCTTGTGTTTTTGTTTTCCTGTCTTTTTCTCCAATCTCAATATAGTCTATAAAGCTATTGACAATATCATAATTAAGCTCTTTAAAATCTTTAAAGTGATTAATTATTTTTTCTTTTTGTTCTTTTATAAATTTACTGTTTAATTCTTTTTCTTTTAAATTAGATAAATCATTTTCAAGTTTTGTTAGTTCTTTTTGCTTTGCTGATTTATCAGCTAGGAAAGATGAGTTTAAATCTTCAAATACTTCTTCTGGAACTTTGCCACTTACTTTATTTAAGTAAAGTTCTTTTATTGCATTGTTGATATCTTTCATTTCTTTTGAAAGTAATTCAACCTTGTTTTGTAATAATTTGGCTTTGTTTAAATTATCATTTGAAACAAATAAATCATCAGAAATATTATCAAAGTTATAAAATGCTAAAATCTTTTCTCTAATCTTTTCAGTAACAAGATTTTTAAGGTTTTCATAGCCAATAGAATGGGGAGTGCAAGTTCCATAGAGTTTTTTAGAGCCTTTACAAGAAAAATAAACGTAACCTCTATCATTTCTGCATTTATAAAGTTTTGTACCACAATCTAAACATACAAGCTTATTAGTAAATAGATGAACTTCACCATTTTTACATCTTCTTGTTTTACTTTTAAAAATCTCTTGAACTTTATAAAATTGCTCTCTAGTAATGATAGGTTCGTGAGTGTTCTCTACAATAATCCATTCTGATTTAGGTTGATTTTTCATTTGCTTAGATTTATAGCTAACTTTTTTATTATAGCCTTGTACTAAATTACCAATATAAACTTCATTTTTTAAAATTTTACTAACTGTAGATTCACACCAATAATCAATATTCTTACCTTGATTTTTAAAATTAATTCCTTGTGATTGTTTATATTTAGTAGGTGTTAAAATACCCTTATCATTCAATATTTGAGCAATTTTAGTAATACCGTTTCCTTGTTCATATAGATTAAATATTAATCTAATTACATCGCTGGATTCTTCATCTATAACAAGTTTATTTTTATTCTCTGGACTTCTTTTATAGCCATAGCATACAAAAGAACCAATATGCAATCCTTGTTTTTTTTTGCTATCAAATGTTCTTCTAATGTTTTCAGATAAATCTTCTAAATACCACTCATTAACTAAACCATTAATTTGTCTTGATTTTTTGTTTCCTTTATCTAATGTATCAACATGATCTACAAGGCTAACAAATCTAACATTCCACTCTACAAACTTATTATGAAGATATTTCTCAACCATTTCCATATCACGAGTAAATCTACTTTGTGTTTTACAAAGTACAATATCAAATTTATGATTTTTAGCATCTTCTAATAATTTATTAAATTCAGGTCTTTCACTGTCAATTCCAGAATAATCCTCATCACAGTAAATGTTATAAATATCCCAACTCCTTTCTATTGCATAGTTAATTAGCATAGATTTTTGATTTTGGATACTTTCGCTTTCATCGTTTTCATGAAGCTTGTCATCATCTTCACGAGAAAGCCTACAATAAATTGCTACTCTCATAAGTTTACCCTCCAATCGGTAAACTACTCATTTTGTACAATCTCATTATACAATAACAAGTAGTTTTAATTAAGGCTCTTTGCAAATTCATTTACAATTAATTTATTGACAATATTATTTATAAATTTTGTAATATCATCTATATTGTCATATTTATTCTTTTCAATAACATTAAAATTTACTTTCTCACACATGATATAATCCTCCCATGATATTAATTTATATTCAAAAAGGCTTGTATTCGTGCAAAAAAATAAAGCCTTTTGGCTTTTTAAAATTAACACATTGCTTTTCTTGTACTAGCATTTACAATATTGCTTACTCTTTTTGGTACATCACAAGATACTACAATATTTCTTTTTATATGCATTTAATGCACTTCTATTTAAAGCTTCTCTTAATTCTATTATTAGGTTAGGTACAGACACAAAAAGTACACTTTTACCTTCAATACAAGCTTTGATTCCTAAACCTATTGCATAATGTGTTTTTCCTGCACCGGGTGTACCCACTAAAATTATATTTTCCTTATTATTTGAAATCACCTCTATGAATTTCTTTGGATTATTGGTATAATATTTATCAAAGCTGGATTTAAGTTTAGGGTTACTTTTTAAAACATATGAATTTTTCAGGGCTTCTGGTTTAAAGGTAAGTGTTTTTAGATAATGGCGTATATCTGCACTTATCTTTTTAACTCCATCTATTTTTTTATGTTCACAGACAAATTCATTATTTGAATAAATTAATATTTTATTGTAGTAAATTTTACTTGTAACTTTAAACCCAACTAAATATTCAGGAACAGAGTAAAAGTTATTTTCAATTTGTACGAAACTATATTTATTAACAACACTTTCTTTAATATTAGCTAACTCTAAAGGTGGCTTAGTAGGCTTCAAAGACATCTTTTCTTCTTCAATTTTATTACTCTCATTTAGTTTAATTAATTGACTCTCCATGTATTGAATAGCAGATTCTTCTGAAGTAAATTTGTAATTTTCAGCAAATATTTTATTTCTTAAATATTTTACACTGCCTTCGACAAAGCCTTTTTCATTACCAGAAAAAGCGTTAGTTACATTTATATCGAATTCATAATACAAGCTTATCTTTACTAAATCTTCATTAAGTTCTTTTTCATTTTTACCAATAAATTTACTAACAACATTTCTCATATATATATATATGTTAGAAAGAATGCTTTTTATAATCATATTAAAGATACAAAAGAAAGTCAAAAATTTAAAAATGCAACTTTTCCACAAAAACTGTAAAAAATATGTAAAACTATTGCCAAAAAAATGTTGTTATGGTATAATAAAAAAAGAGATAATGTATTTAGAATTTTATAGATGTACAGATATAGGAGGAGTATAGATGAGTGATTTTACTTTTTTAACACCGGAACAATGCTTTGGTAATGATAAATTAGATATATTAAAAAAAAGAGGGACAGGAGCAGCAATAACAGATTTTTCTATTTTATTAGGAGGTTTGGTTGATAGAAGAAGCAATTATATGCATATTGATAGTGATGATTCATTAGCAGGTAGAACAGGTGGTTATTGGACAAGGTCAGCTAATAGCTATGGCGACGTGCGCATGGTCCTTAGGGATGGTCGTGAGAGCGAATGCTACGGTTGTTTCCGCGATGTAGGGGCTCGCCCAGCTTTACTGTTCTCATCAATCTCTAGTATCCCCACGAACGGAGAGAGTGGGAAAAGAGCAAGGGATGGTGTTCTTGAAGTAGAGTATGGATATTATCCACAAAGTGCAGTTACAAGAGGATTGCAACAAGAATTGGAAAGACAATTTACCAGTGGCAGATTAACAAAAACAGGTAATGGATATACAACTGATTCAAGAAAAAATAATGCTGAAGACGATGAAAAATTTAAAGCTCAAAGACATGAGGAATACGAATATAAAGGAAAAAGATATATAAGAGTAAAAGCAAATTCATGCTTCTTTGATGGAGAAGATTTTAAACTTTCAAATGGAGAAAGTTATAGCAATGGTGATCAAGTTTGGGTCGAAGTAGAACCAATAAAATGGTTGGTAAGTGAAAGGGATAAATTAATGCTTGCAGAAAAAATCATTTTTGCAGGAGTTGAATTCAAACGTGAAAGAGATTATCATACTGGAGATTTTTGGAAAACAGTTATAAAACAATTTATAGATTATTGTTGGGAAAGAGATATTGAACAAGTAAATAAACAAGTAAGAAGTAAACGGAAAAACTAGGGGAACTGGTATTGAACCAGAACTTTGAGAAGGGCAAACACAAAGAACTAGAAAAACTAGATTACAAAGATTAAACCCAGATAAATCACAAGAACAACAAAGAAAGAAAATGACTATAACAGAAGAACTTGAAAGTTATATTGAAGCAGGAGAAAGTGTTTTATTAAGAGGTCCATCAGGTATAGGAAAAACAGATAGAGTAAGAACATTATATCCAGATTTAGTTTATATAAAACTTACTAACAATATGTTTCCAGAAAAAGTTGTTGGTTCAACGAATGTACAAACAGGGGAGAGTATTCCACCAGATTTTGCAAAACAAATTATATTAGATAGTGCAACAGATGAAGAAAGAAAATTAGTAGAAGAAAATTTAGCTGAAGCATTAGAAAAAAGAATAAACCACATAATGGATGTAGAACCAAGAGTTGGAGAATGGATAACTGAATATGCTATTCCAAATGGAGTACATCCACAAGTAAATTGTAGGATAACTGTATTTGTCAAGTGAAAAATGGTCCAATTTATAATTGGAAAACGGACCACTTTTAGTTTATCAAAAACAATAAATAATGCCGACAAAAAATGTAGGCATAAAATTACTTGTACAAAATAAGTAGTTACATATATATTTTCTTTTAGGATAGTTTACAAACACACACCACATGGAATAGATGTATATCCAGTATCTGCTGCTGGAAATCCATGGACTGCAAGCTATATTGCAGCAAAAGGAGATCCAATTGCTAACCTTCAAGAAGATTTAGCGGCAGAACAGAAAGCTAGGGCAACTTATGAAAAGCTAATAGATCTTTCAAAAGATGATCCGGATGTTGTTGATGTTCTTAGATTTTTACGTCAAAGAGAAGTAGTGCACTTCCAAAGATTTGGAGAGGCGCTTCGAGGAGTGCAGGATAAACTTGCAGAAAAGAAGTTTTATATGGCAAGTTGTAATAAACAAATGTGTAATAGTAATGATAATAACACCTAATAATAATTGAACTTAAAGAATACTATAGAAAAAAATAAATTGACATGAAATTTAAATAGTGTTATAAATATATGCAATGGTAAAAAGTTGCATATATTTTGTTTATTAAGAAGAGAATAATTCAAGGAGAAGAATAAGAAATAAATGGAAGAATTAAAGAAATGCGTAATATGTCCTCATAATTGCAATGTGAATAGATTAGAAGGAAAGATTGGAAGGTGCAAGTGTAAAGACAAAATTAAACTAGCATTAGTATCAACACATAATTACGAAGAACCTTGTATATCAGGAAATAATGGCTCAGGAACAATATTTTTTTCTAACTGTAATTTGAATTGCATGTATTGCCAAAATTATGAAATAAGTCAATTGGGCAAAGGAAGAGAAATATCTATAGAAGAATTAGCAAATATTTTTAATGAACAACAGCAAAGGAAAGTGAATAACATTAATTTAGTTACTCCAACAATGTATGCATTTCAAATAATAGAAGCAATTAAAATAGCAAGAAAGAATGGACTTTCAATACCAATTATATATAACACAAATGGATATGAAAAAGTTGAAACATTAAAAGCTTTAGATGGATACATAGACATATATTTGCCAGATTTAAAATATTATTCAAATGAACTCTCAAAAAAGTATTCTAAGGTGGATAATTATTTTGATATAGCAACAGAAGCAATAAAAGAAATGTATAGACAAGTTGGCAAACCTAAATTTAATAAAGATGGTATAATACAAAAAGGTGTAATTATAAGACATTTGGTTTTACCAAATCATATTCAAAACAGCAAAAATATTTTAAAATGGATAAAGCAAAATATGCCAAAAGACATATATGTTAGTGTAATGGCTCAGTATTTTCCAACATATAAAGCCAAAGAAGACAATTATATAAACAGAAAGCTTACAAAAAATGAGTATAAAGAAATAGAAAATTATTTATATACACTAGAACTTCAAAATGGATACATACAAGAATTAGGAGAACATGAAGAAGAATATGTTCCAAAGTTTGATTTTTAATTGAAAGAATGATATAAATAACATATATTTATTATCAATATGAAATGTAATAATATAAGGAGCAATAAAATATGAAGAAAAAAGTATTAGCCTCAACTAAACCAGGATATGAATTGCCAATTGAGCAAGCTATAGAATTTTCAGGATTAGAAGCGGGAATGTGCTATATGCCGGATAATGTAGATGCTCTTTTTTCTGAAGATAAAGAAAAAACAATAAAAAGAGCGCAAGGAACAATGACATCTGGGCATCATAGCGTATTCGGACATGTGAAGTATAATTTTGCCTTTGAGGAGATTCCTAAAATTTTAGCAATGGTTTTAAACAATGAAAAAGTATACGATACATCTGAGAAATCAGCTAGATATACCAAAATGAAAGCATCAGAGGAAGAAGAAGCATTATATGAAAAGTGGATAAAAATTTATTCTAACGAAATAGAAAAAATATATCCAAAAGTAAAGATAGCAGAAAAGACAGAACAGCAACTGGAAAAGGAAATAAAAAATAGAAATACAGCAATAAGAAAAAAGGCTCAGGAAAATGCCAGATATTTAATATCTGTGTTCACACCAGCAACTACAATGGGACATACTATAGATATTAGACAATTTAGCTATATATTGCACTGGATGGACGATTTTTGTAGGAAAGAGCAAAATTCAAAATTTAATGTAATGCTAAAGCAAGTTTTTAAAGAATTTGAAGAATTATGTGAAAAATATAAAATAGAAAGAGTAAATACAGAAGTAAAGCAACGAGGACTTTCGTTGTTTGCCAAAAGAGAAAGAGAAGAAGAGTGGGGCGAAAATTATTCTACTAATTATTTAGCAAGCTTTGCGGAGGTCGCACAAGCGCAAAGGCATAGAACAATATATTATGAAATTACATTATTAGATGAGCCACAATATTATATTCCTTTAATTATAAAGGATACTGAACTGGAGAAAGAATGGTTAAAAGATATATCATCTTTAGCTAATAGATTTCCACAAGGAATGCTTGTAAAAGTAAATGAGAGAGGAACTGTAGAAAATTTTATTCTAAAATGTAAAGAAAGATTATGCGGAGAAGCACAATTGGAAATAGAATTACAAACTAATGAAACACTACATAAATACTTAGAAAATACAAAAGAAAGTAAACCGATAATATATAATTACTTGTTGCCATATGCAAAAGGTGTAAGATGTACTTTTCCAGGTTTTAAATGTACTAAACCATGTATATGGGGTGCAAAAGAAGCTTTACAGAGAAAATTTTAGCAACAGATAAATTAAATATAGAGAATTTCAAAATAGAAATTCTCTATATTTTTATACCTTCAAGTTCGTGCTCATATTTTTTATAATTAGGACAATACTTTTCAATTATATTCCAAAAACCTTTACTGTGAGTTTTATATTTTAAATGACAGAATTCGTGTATTACTATATAATCTATAATTTCAGACCTATATCTTGCTATACAAGGGCTAAAGGAAATACATCTATCATCAAAAGAAAATTTAGCAATAGTATTACCTAAGTCTTCAATGCAATAATCTTCTGGAGCAATGCCTAACAATAACCTAGCTTTTTCCATAGATTTTTCTAATTCATTACAGCAAACTTTGAAATATAACTTTTCCATTAATATTCTCAAGATATCAGAATCTTCAAGTTTTTTATATTTAGCAGGTAAAATAACCTCGACTTTACCATTGATTAAATTGATTGTTGGTGTAATATGGTTTTTATAAAGGATGCAAATATGGTAATCATTTCCTAGTAATTTAATAACACCTTTGTCTAAAAAAGAATTGCGATTCTTATTATACTCTTCAATTTTGGAAATAATCCATTGCCTTTTTTCAATTATAACTTCTTGAATATGTCGTCTAGAAACATACCAAGGAGCGTTAACAATAACCTCATTACCATCTACGCAAATACATAAAGCGCCAGACATAGCTTTGTTCACAGTATATGGAATTACGTTATTTTTAAATTTTAAAATACTCATAAGAATTACCTCCAAACGAAAATGATTTCTCAAAAACTTTGTTCGATTATGATTATACAAAACATTGTTCGGTTTGTCAATAACTTTTTAAAAAAAATATTAGGACAATTAGGGACAGTCCCAAAATGTTTCATTTGCACATTTGGGGACTGCCCCTAATTGTTCTTTTTAGATTTTTGAGGTTAAAAGTATTGACAAATTGATAAAAATAGTGTAAAGTATAATAGCATTACAAATTGAGGGAGTGATTTATTGGAAAAGAAGGTTCAAATAAGTATGCTATTACAAATATATGGTGCAATGCTTACGGAAAAACAATATGGACTTTTAGATGATTATTACAATAACGATTTGTCACTTTCGGAAATTGCTGAAAACTATGATATAACAAGGCAGGCAGTAAGAGACATTATAAAAAAGGGGGAAAATAAACTTTTCGAATTGGAAGAAAAGCTTTCGGTTATGGATAGAATGTTAAAACAAGATAAGAAGATTCAACAGATTTTAGAAGAGCTTTGTAAAATACAAAATAGTTCATCTGATAAAAAAATTGAGAAAATTCTTAATAATGTTACAAAAGAATTAAGTTTAATGCGAATATAATGCAAAGGAGAGTTATTAATGGCTTTTGAAGGTTTAAGTTCTAAATTACAAGCTATAACAAATAAATTAAGAGGTAAAACAAGGATTACAGAATCTGATTTAAAAGAAATGTTAAGAGAAGTAAAGCTTGCTTTACTTGAAGCAGACGTTAATTATATGATTGTAAAAGAATTTATAGGAACTATACAGGAAAAGGCTTTAGGGCAAGATGTATTAAAGTCATTAACCCCAGGACAACAGGTTGTTAAAATCGTAAAAGACGAATTAATAGAACTATTAGGAGGAACAGAGAGCAAAATTAATTTCACTCCAAATCCACCAACAATAATAATGCTTGTGGGATTACAAGGCTCAGGAAAGACAACAACAGCTGGAAAACTGGCAAATATTTTACGAAAGCAAGGGAAAAAACCATTGCTTGTTGCTTGTGATGTATATAGGCCAGCAGCGATAAAACAACTTCAAGTAGTTGGAGCACAGCTAAATATTCCGGTATTTGCAAATGAAAATTCGAAAGATGTAGTACACATAGCTAAACAATCGTTGAATGTGGCAATTAGTAAATTAAATGATGTAATAATACTAGATACTGCAGGACGTTTACATATTGACCAAGAGTTAATGACTGAATTGAAGAATGTAAAATCAAATGTAAAACCACATGAAATATTATTAGTAGTTGATAGCATGACAGGGCAAGATGCTGTGAATGTTGCAACAGCGTTTAATGAGCAATTGGGAATTGATGGAGTAATACTTACTAAATTAGATGGTGATACTCGTGGTGGAGCTGCAATTTCAGTTAAAAAAGTTACTAACAGACCTATAAAATTTGTAGCTACAGGAGAAAAATTAAGTGATATAGAAGTGTTTCATCCAGATAGAATGGCACAAAGAATCTTGGGAATGGGAGATGTTCTGTCTGTTATAGAAAAGGCAGAAGAGGCATTTGATATTGAAGAAGCAGAAAAAATAGAAAAGCAATTGAAAAAGAAAGAATTAGACTTAGATGATTATTTAATTCAATTAAGACAGATAAAAAAAATGGGTTCTTTTTCATCCTTATTAAAAATGATACCGGGAATGAATCAACTTAAAGATATAAAAGTTGATGATAAAGAATTTGAAAAAATAGAATCAATTATATGTTCTATGACAAAAGCAGAGAGAAAGAATCCTAGAATTTTAAATGGAAGCAGAAGACTAAGAATTGCAAAAGGTAGTGGTACTACAGTACAGGAAATAAACAAATTTATGAATTCCTTTGAAATGACACAAAAGATGATGAAAAAAATGCAATCTAACAAAGGCGGAATGAAAAATATGTTAAAAAATATGGACATAGATTCATTAAAAAATATAAAAATGTAGGAGACTGTTATTGTGAGTATAAAGATAGTATCAGAAAGAACAAAAGCAGAAAAAGAATGGGAAAAAAGAAAAATAGAAATAGAAGAAATGCTAGAAAATGCAATAATAGAAATTTGCTATTTTTTTGAGGGGACTGAAACAAATGTGGGAGAGCGCTTAATTGAGTTAGTACATTACTGTGCTCAAAAGCTAATGCAGAAAGATATAAAGGATGAGGAAAAGGCTAATTTTGAAAAATACTTAAAGGAGCCAATAAAAGAAGGATTAAAGTATATGATATGCGAATACTGCAATGATGATAGAGCAAATCTCAAAAAAAATAATAGAAAATATATAGAATATTTTTTAGGCATGTCAATGATATTAAATGAAACTCAGGGAATAAACATAAAAGCTCCAGAACTATTACAATACTATATGAACTTGGAAAGGCAATATAAACAAGCAAAACTACAAATGAATCCAAAGCATCAAAAAGATATAGAACAAATGGAAAGAGCATTAGGACTTATAGAACCAAGTAACGATGAAAGAACAGAGGGAAAAGTAATAGAAATAAAAAGAAATGATAGGGAAAAATAAATAAGTATTTAATTTTTTAGATTTATATAAATAAAAGCATTTTGAAAGGGGTGAATTACATGGTAAAAATAAGATTACAAAGACAAGGTGCAAAAAAAGCTCCATTTTATCACATCGTTGTTGCGGATTCTAGATGTCCAAGAGATGGAAAAATAATAGAAAAAATAGGAACATATAATCCTATGACAGAACCATCTACAATAGTATTAGACAAAGAAAAAGTAGAACAATGGATAAAAAACGGTGCAAAACCAACAGATTCTGTTAAGGCTTTGATAGAAAAAGCTAAATAGAAAAAAGGAGAATTTAATTATGAAAGAAATTCTAGAAACTATAGTACTTAACATTGTGGAAAATAAGAATAATGTTGAAGTACTAGAAAAAATAGAAGAAACCGCTATAGTATATGAAGTAAAAGTTGAAAAAGAAGATATGGGTAAAATTATAGGTAAGCAAGGAAAAGTTGCTCAGGCTATAAGGACACTTATAAAATCTATTGGTGCAAAAGAAAAGAAAAAAATAGTGGTTAAATTTGTTGAGTAAGAGGAAATGCTAATGCAAAAATATTTTGAAGTTGGTCAAATAGTAAATACATTTGGAATAAATGGAACTGTAAAGGTAAAACCTTTTACAGATGAAATTGAAAGATTTGAAGAATTGAAGAATGTATTAATTGACAAAAATAATAAACTTATTAAATGTGAAATAGAAAATGTGAAATATCAAAAGCAAATGGTTTTGCTTAAATTTAAAGGATTAGACAACATAAATCAAGTAGAACAATATAAAGGGTGTTACCTAAAAATAGAAAGAAAATATGCAAAAAAATTGCCAGAGGGAACATATTTTATAGCAGATTTAATAGGGCTAAATGTATTTACAGAGGATGGCAAACTTCTAGGATATTTGGAAGACATATACAATGCAGGAAGTAGCGACATTTATGTTGTGAAAACAGAATTGGGCAAGCAGGTACTTTTACCATCAATAAAAGAGGTAATAAAGCAAGTAGATTTAGAAAATGAGAAGATAATAGTTCATTTACTTAAGGGTTTAGTGGAGGATTAAATGAAATTTGATGTACTTACTCTTTTTCCGGAAATGTTTGATGGACTAACTAAAAGCATAATTGGAAAAGCAAGAGAAAGAAAATTAATTGACATTAATTTAATAAACATTAGGGATTTTTCTACTGATAAGCATAAAAAGGTAGATGATACTCCATATGGTGGAGGCGCAGGAATGGTTATAAGACCAGATGTTGTATATAGTGCATATTTATCAGTAAAGGATAAAAACGCTAAAGTAATATATTTATCGCCTCAGGGAAAAACTTTAAATCAAACTAAAGTAGAAGAACTATCAAAGGAAAAACATTTAATTTTACTATGCGGACATTACGAAGGAATTGATCAAAGAATATTAGATGAAATTGTAGATGAGGAAATATCCATAGGAGACTATGTTTTGACAGGTGGAGAAATACCAGCAATGGTGTTAATTGATTCTGTAAGTAGATATATAGATGGAGTTATAAAAAAGAACTCAATTTCAGAAGAAACATTTGCAAATGGACTTCTGGAATATCCACAATATACAAGACCAGAAATATTTTTAGGAAAAAAAGTTCCAGATGTTTTATTATCAGGACATCACGAAAATATAAAGAAGTGGAGAAACCAAGTTTCTTTACAAATAACTAAAAATAAAAGACCAGATTTATTAAAAAAGGAAGGAGGATATCAATAATGGATATCATAAAATCAGTAGAACACGAACAATTGAAAAATAAGATACCAGAACTTAGAGTTGGAAATACTGTAAGAGTACACCAAAGGATAAAAGAAGGAAACAGAGAAAGAGTTCAAGTATTTGAAGGAATTATAATAAAAAAACAGGGTGGAGGAGTAAATGCTACATTTACTGTAAGAAAAATTGCTTATGGAGTAGGTGTAGAAAAAACATTTATGGTTCATTCTCCAATGGTAGAAAAAGTAGAAGTAGTAAGAGTAGGTAAAGCAAGAAGAGCAAAACTATATTACCTAAGAGATAGAGTTGGAAAAGCAGCTAAGACAAAAGAAAATATAGGTGCAAGAATAGAAAACAAAGAAATAATAATAAAAGAAGAAGTTATAGAAGAACCTATATCTGAAGAAGCAACAGTATCTGTTGAAAATGCAGCAGAAGAAGCACCAACTGTAACAACAGAAACTACAGTTGTAGAAGAAGTTGTTGATACAGTAAAAGAAGAAAATAAATAAGAAAAGTTACTTCGTCATATGTACGTTGGGTTAACTTAATAATGAAAATAGAATTTGTCTCAAGACAAATTCTATTTTAGCATTATAGGGAAAATTATTTTACTATTTCATTTGTTAAAATATTTACTGCTATTAAGTGCGTACTTTTTTAATTTTTCATAGGCTAAGTAATTAATACTTCCTGCAGGAAAATTATCATTTTCATCCTTTTTTCCGGCAGGTACGCCAGTTAAGATTTCTATACCTTCATCTATTGTAGATACAGCATATATATGAAATTTTCCATCTTTGACTGCTTGTACTATTTCGTCTGATAAATTCAAATTTTTTACATTTTGTTTAGGAATTAATACTCCGTGAGAACCAGTTAAACCACGCATTTTGCAAATTTGGAAAAAGCCTTCTATTTTGTCATTTACACCACCTACTGGCTGAATTTCGCCTTTTTGATTTACAGAGCCAGTAACAGCTATAGATTGGTTAATAGGTATTTCAGAAAGACTTGATAAAATTGCATAAAGTTCTGTACTAGAAGCGCTGTCGCCATCAACTCCATTATACAATTGTTCAAAACATATACTAGCATTTAATGACAATGGTATATTTTGGGCAAAGGTTTGACCTAAGTAACCATTTAAAATAAGTATACCTTTTGAATGAGTTGCCCCAGAGAGTTCGACTTCTCTTTCAATATTTATGATTCCACCTTTTCCTATATATGTGTTGGCGGTTATTTTTACTGGTTTACCAAAAGAATAATCACCAATATTCATAATTGTGAGTCCATTTATTTGACCAACAGCATAAGAGTCTGTATTAATTAGCAAAGTACAATCTTTTATCATTTCTAAATATCTAGAGTCATATTTTTTTATTCTTTCAGCTCTTTCTTTTAATGCCATATCAACATATTTGCCGGTAACAATTTTGGACTTATCTAGTTTAGCCCATGTAGCTGCTTCGCCAACTATTTCTGCCAAATCATTAAATTTAGTAGACAATTTGGTTTGGTCATCAGCAAGTTTAGATGCATATTCTACAATTTTTGCCACAGCAGATTTATCTAATGGAGATAATTCTTCTTGGTCACAAAAGCCTTTTACAAATCTTGCTAACTTGTTCATATTTTCCACTGTTTTAGGAGCATCGTCTTCAAATTCTACCTTTATTTTAAACAATTTTCTAAAATCCGAATCCATTGATAAAAGAGTTTGATAAATATTTTCATCTCCTATCAATAAAACTTTTAAATCTAATGGAATAGGCTCTGGCTTTAGTGAAATTATAACCATGGAAGAACGAGCATCTGCAGTATTTTCTATTCCAATCTCTTTTGTCCTTAATACTTTTTTTAATGCTTCATAACACAAATTATTTGATAAAATATCATTAGCTTGAAATATAATATATCCACCATTTGCCTTATGAAGTAGCCCAGGCTTTAGCATTGTGAAATCAGTTTTTAATGCACCAAAATAGTTTTCATATTCTAATTTGCCGAAGATATTGTGATAAGAATAGTTTGAGTCCATTATAACAGGAGCTCCTTCTAGTGTGCTATTATCAATAAAAAGATTAACTCTATAATTAAGCCAAGGTTTAATTATGTCCTGTTTTACTGGTTGAATGGTCTTTCCGCCTTCAGAGTTTTTATCTTCTGAAATGAAGTGTTCAATATTTTTTAAAATGTCTTTCTTAATATCATCTAAAAATTTATTTATTTTTTTATTTCTTTTGTATTTGGATTTTATATAATTTATGTGAGTATTTACAGTCAATAGAGCAACATTAGACTGCCATTCTTGGATTTTCTTCTCGGAATCTCTTTCTATAGATTTTATTTCAACAATTGCATCCATAATATGTTCTTGAACAATTGTAGACTTATTTTCATATTCCTGTTTGATTTGATCGTCCAATTTATCAAACTCATCTTCTGCAATAGCTTTTCCGTTCATAATAGGCATCATATATATACCATTTTGCGAAGATTTAACTTGAAATCCATATTCAGAAGATTTTTTATTTAATTTTTCCATTAAGACACTTCTTTTGTCCTCGAATTCTTGCTTTATTATTTTTTTCTCTTTTTCAAATTCTTCATTATTAAAGGTAGTTTTAATATCAACTTTAATATCAGTAATAAATCTGTTCATAGTGTCTTGAAAGTCTTTTCCATTTCCAGCAGGCAAAGAAACAGCAATAGGCTCATTTGGATTGTCAAAGTTATAAATGTAGCACCAGTCACAAGGAGTTTTCTTTTTTTTGCAAATTGTTTCTAAATAATTTTTAGAATACATTGTTTTTCCAACGCCACTAGGACCCTCTAAATATAGGTTATATCCTTTAACATCAACATTCAAACCAAATTCTAATGCTCTTATGCCACGATCCTGACCTATTCCGGTATGAATAGGTTCAACATCATCAGTTGTTTCAAATTTGAAAATGCTAGGATCACAAACTGATTTTAAATTTTTATAACTTAATTCATTTTTTTTCATTAGTTTTTCACTCCTTCTTTAAATATAATGACATTAAGATGGCATTATCTGTGTTATTATAATATTTCTTTCTTAAGCCAACTTGTTTAAAATTATATTTTTTATATAATGCTATTGCAGAAGTATTATTTTCATTTACTTCTAAGGTAATAGAACCGTCTTTTTGAGAAATTGCAAAATTTATTAAAAACTCTAGTAGAGCAGAACCAATACCACATCTACGTAAATCTTTTCTTACAGCAATATTCATAATATTTAATTCATCGATAATTCTTAAGGCACCAATAAATCCTAAAATATCACAATTGTTTGTTGCAATAAAATATATGGTATTAATATCAGATTTAGAGAGTTCAGAACGTAGAGTATTAATATTCCAAAAATCATCAAAATTTTCTAAGCCTATAGAATTAATTTTTTCTAAATCATCTAAAGACATTTTTCTTACAAAAATGTTAGACATTTTCAGGATTTTTAATAGACCTTTCTGCTTGACATGCTCGAAGATATGTAGGAACAAGTGAGTTAGAATCCCCAAATTCACCATGGTTATATTTATTATAGGCTGCTTTGGCAATACTTATACTATTTGCCAAGTTTTTAGTATCTTCTGCAAAAGTAATATTATTGAATTTATTAGATAATTTAGAAACAATTAAATTTTTATATAAATAAGCCCCATCACCGATGAAACTTATAGAACTGTAATTTGTTTGCAAAGTGTCTATATATGTAATTACATTTTCTATATTATCAGAAGATAATATAGAAGTATTTTTTAATTCGTTATTTTCAAACTCAAATAATCCGTAATAAACATTATTATTTTTTGCATCTATTAATGAACAAATAAGACCACTTGAGCCTAAATTATAGGCTAATCCCTCTAACGAAGTAACTCCAACAACAGGAATTTTTTTTACATCAGAGAAGGCTTTTGCTGTGGCAATTCCAATTCTTATACCTGTAAAAGAGCCTGGGCCTTTCGCACAAGCAATTAAATTTATATCATTTAAAGTAAGATTAACTGATTCAAAAGCTTTTTGAATCATAGGCATTAACTTTTGAGAATGTGTTCTTTCGTCATCATTATTTAATTCAATTAGAACATTATTATCTTCATAAATACAAACAGTGCATATTTTAGAAGAAGTATCAATACTTAATATTTTCAAATTTGTAACCTTCTTTATAATTTTATATTTTCAGCATTTTCTATTATTATTTTTCTTTGATTCTCATTTTCAAAATCTTTGTTAATTGTAATTTTTATATGATTAGCAGGCAATATGCTTTCTATCAATTCACCCCACTCAATAATACAAATTCCCTTGGAAAAGTATTCTTCTCCACCTATAGCATAGAATTCGTCAACATCTGCTAGTCTATAGACGTCAAAATGATATATAGGTATGGTGCTATTAGTATATTCGTTAACAATTGTAAATGTGGGACTTGAGATTTCATTTTCTAAGTTGAAGTATTTTAGTATTCCTTGAGTAAATTTCGTTTTCCCAGCGCCCAAGTCACCAGATAGGACAATAATATCTCCAATCTTTAAATTAGCTGCTAGTCTTGTAGCAAAATTTATAGTATCTTGTTCATTTTTAGAAATATATTCTTTTTGCATAAAACCACCTTATTTAAGTACAAAATTCTATTCATATTTTATATTAAAACAGAGGTTTTGTAAAGCAAAAAAACAAATTTATTTATAAAAACTGTGATATATGTAATAAATATAAAACTAATAAATGAATAGGGTAAAAGAAATATAATAAGTATTTTATTTTATGTCCTTGCTGTTTATTATATAAACAGATAAAAATAATGGGTGATATAGTACAGCAACATAATATTAAATACATATAATTAGAATTTGCTATATATAAAATACCGTATTTAATTATACAAACAACGATGTAAGTACCAATCATTGCTATTTTGTTATTTCTAAATAAATAAAATAAAAATATGACAGCAATCCCAAATAATCCGTAATCTGATTTTAAAAATTCAGCAATAAAACCGATAAATAATACTATTGATATACCTAAAACAAATTTTAAAAAATTATTTAGTTTAACATTTGAAGTAATATAAAAGTTGTTAATAATTTTATCATAAATGTAAATTGAAAATAAACCTAGAAATAATGTAAAAAAAACATTCAACTTGTAAATGTTATTACTAAATATAGACAAGAAAAGCATAAAAGGAATTTGCGAAAATATAGCAAATAAAAGCAAACGAGCAAAATATTTTTTTACATTTTTGGTATAATGAAATCCCTCAGAAATTTGAAAGGCAAAAATAGGGAAGGCAACCCTACCGATATAATTAAAAAAACTAAATTTATTGAATATAGCATAGCCTAGATGATCTATAAACATCGTAATTAAAGCTATAATTTTTAAAGTAAAACTAGTCATACTTAATAAAAACCTCCTTATATGATACAATTATCCAATATTTGAAAAAAAAATTCAATATTTTTTGAAAAAATATTGACAAAAGTAAAAAGACCATTTATAATTATACTTGTTCACACGAAATGCAGGTGTAGTTCAATGGTAGAATTCCAGCCTTCCAAGCTGGCTATGCGGGTTCGATTCCCGCTACCTGCTCCATTTGAATTCAAAGTACGTCAGAAATGATGTACTTTTTATTTTTCAAAGTGTTTTCTTTTGTAGAAAGGAGGCACTTTTTTCTATGAAAATAAAACTATTACAAGAGTTAAATCCTAGCCAAAAGACATTAAAAGCTATTAGTTCTACTCATCCTACTAAGATAAAAATAACTAGTGGCAAAATTAATGTACTTGAACCTACTAATATAGAAACCATTATTCCAATTAGATATTTACTATTTTATGAAGCAAAAATAATTGAGTTTTATGAATATCCTGAAGATCGTGTTAAAGGAAATAATTTTATAAATCATCAAACAAAACAAACATTTAATAAAAATGAATTAAAAACCTATATAACAAATTATTAGAATTCATTCCCTAAATAAGGAATTGACTTTAATAAATTTGAAGTCTATTATAAAAAACTAATAACAAGTCTTATTATTTAGAAAGTGAGGTTAAATATGAATAATAAAGTTGCTATATATGTAAGAGTATCAACTGATGAACAAAGAGATAATGGATATTCTCTTGATTCACAACTTCGTATGTTAAAAGAATATGCTGATAAAAATAATTATAATATAGTTGGAATATATAATGATGCTGGATACTCTGGTAAAAACTTAATGCGACCTGAAATGCAAAGATTATTAAAAGATATTGAAGATGGTAAAATAGATATTCTTTTAGCTATTAAAACTGATAGATTAACAAGAGATGGTTATGATGGATATTGGTTACTACATCAATGCGATAAATATAATGTAAGAATTGAATTAACACTTGAACCATTTGATATATCCACTGCTAATGGAGAAATGATGTTTGGACTTAATTTAGCCTTTGGACAAAGAGAAAGAAAAGAAATAAGTGCTAGAACTAAACGAGGACTAGAACAAATGGCTATTGAACATAAACACCCTAATAAACCACCATATGGCTATACTAGAGATCCAATAACTAAACATTTAGAAATTGAACCAATTGAAGCTGAAGTTGTAAAAGATATATTTAATATGTCAATTAATGGAATACCATATAGACAGATAGCTGAAAAAATGAGAAATGAAAATAGATATTTAAAACGAGGAAAATGGTCTGATTCTAGAGTATGTAAAATACTAGATAACGAAATATATATTGGTACATTTAGATTTGGTAAATATAATCGTAAAAAAGAAGAACAATTAGTAATTGAGAATTACTGTAAACCAATTATTAGTAAAGAAATATGGAATAAATCAAGAAAACAAATAAAAAGAAATTGTCATGAAAACTATGGAAAACATACTCATATATTTTCTAATTTAGTTGTATGTCCTCATTGTGGAAATATATTAAGTTCTACTTTTTCTCATAAGAAAACTAAAGATGGTTATCAAGACTATTATTTTCTAGTTTGTAAGAACAAAAAATGTACTCACAAAGGATTACATTATAGTTGTGATAGATTAGAAAGAACTCTATCTAAATTATTAAATGAATTAATAATCTATATGACTGAAAATCCAGAGAATATTATCAAACCTAAAATAGATACTAATAAAGATTTTGAGAATATAGAAAAAGCAATACAAAAACTAAAACAACAAGAAGAAAAATTAGTGGAACTTTATTTATCAAGTAGTTTAGATGTAGAAACTATTAATCGAAAAAATGAAATGATTAAAAGTGAAATTACAGAACTTGAAGCAAAGAAAAAAGAATTAAATTATGAAGAACCACTAGACATTAAAATAGATTTAATAGATTCTTTTAATAATACTAATTTAAATAATTATTTAATGAATAAAGAATTACCTATTTATCAAAAATGGTTAAAGTTAGATCCAGAAACTAAAAAATTAATATTACACAAATTTATACGACAAATAGAAATTAGTCGTGATGAAGAATACTTTATAGACATAACAAACATTAAATTTGAAAAACAATATTTTAATAAAAATGCCGATGAATTCTTAAATGATTTAATGTTATCTTTAAGAGAAGATTATAAAGGATTTGAATATAAACAAATAAGAGATATGGATACATTATTAACTTTATATGAAAACTATAACTCAATTAGTGTAGAAGATTATTTAAATAACACAAACAACATCCATGAAGATCATAAAGAAATAATTAATAATCTAGTAGCTAATCAAGGTGTATTAGTCGCTTCAATTATTATAGATAATAAGTTTATAGATGAAGTCTTATTTATCCCAAAAATGCCATAATTATTATGGTATTTTTTTATCAGGATAAGAAGATGGTACCAACACATACATTTTACCTATATAAAATATATGTTCACTATGGTACCAAACTTATTTTGCACTTGCAAAATTAATCCCAAAACAAGTTTGTGATAATAGTTTTATCCTTAAAACTCTTAGAGATATACATATCCCAATTTAATAAAATTAATAAAAATAGTGGGATATTGTAAATTTTATTAAAAAAAGACTGAAAAATCAATTTCAGTCTTATCGGAATATCAAGATATTACGAACATTTTGTTTTAGATTTGTTTTTATTTATATATTCTTCTACCAAAGGAATTCTTAATTTATCTTTTTCTCTTTGACTAGATTTTAAATATTCTAGATAGTCATAAATATTTTGTACATAATATCCATTTCCTAACAGCTCCGGTTGATATTTTAAATTATCCTTACTGCCATCACAAACACACTCAATTTTATCATTGACAATATACCACCCATTGTCTTTTTGAATTAAACTATAGTTATTCTTTAATTGTTGCAATCCTATATCAGTAACTGCAATGTCTAAGTCACCGGCATCTTCATAAATTTCTCTTAATACTAAAGCACCTGAAGATAGAATCCAAAATTCTTCTTTATCAACATTTATGCTATTTAATAAATTTATTAATTCTTCTTTTTTCATTCTTTTATTCATACTTATTTTCCTTTCATCATAATATCAAAAAAATACGAACTATTTAATTTTCTTTATTTCAATTCCTAATACACCATATTTTTCTTGTTCTTCTTTCGAATAGTATTTTTCCATATCTTTTGGATCAGCAACATCATTTTCTTTATAACCCATTGATACTTTATCGAAATGCTTATACAATTCATCAAAAGATGGATAATGATATAAATTTTGAATTTCAACTAACATTTGTTCTAAAGTCTCCTTATTAGTGAATTCTATTAAATCTTTTATTTTCAATAATTGTCTTTTATCATCATTTAATCTTAACTCAATTGTTTTAGTACCATTTTTAATATTTACATATGGTCCATTATTTAATTTCATCTCATGTTTCATATTATCATCAACCTGTATCCATTATATCACAAATTTTTACAATTGTTTTGTTCATATTATATTTATATAAAAACAATCTAAAAATAATTGTTTAAAGCAAGTATTTGATTTTTTAAATTTTAAATGTATAATTAATTTATCAAAAGAAAACATTATGACTTACTTTGAACTTTAATCGCTCCATAAGGTAAAATCGTCGCACCAATGTGACGTTAATGATTAAATCAATCTGAAAAGGTTGATTTTTTTATGCGTTATTGCAAAGAAAGGTGTGATGTGATATGATAAAAATAATTAAAAAGAAAATCAATATGAGTGATGAACTCAAAGCCAAAATTAATT
>ERZ824600.1806-NODE-1806-length-24631-cov-4.371663_pt1 | contig 24631 bp, 21 predicted proteins | sample MGYA00519933_ERZ824600 | MGnify/ENA primary metagenome ERZ824600 (study PRJEB31778, sample SAMEA3449178) | human gut metagenome | biome: human gut; feature: human-associated habitat; material: faeces | place: United Kingdom | collected 2010/2012 ... | reverse complement strand
TTTTTTATAAATAATCTAACGATTTTCCTACCGCAGTGGCACCCGCCGAATATTTCGATACTCCACTGACCTCGTCACCCATAAAGGGCCTGGCGCTCATTATACCGTTATCCTCCTTTTAGGATATAACTAACCTCATTATATCTAGCAAAAATTAAAATGTCAAAATTATTTTAAAAATACTTTACAAAAATCAAATTCTAAATATTTAAATATTTCATGATGATAAAAAATATAAAATTTGTAAAAATTCTAAAAATAATCAACTAATACTAGCCAAAAACAAATATTTCCTCTATAATTATAATTAGGTGATAACTATGGAAAAAAATAAACGTCTAATTATTAATGTACTTTTAGTAGCAATCTTAGTAGTAATAGCAATCGGTAGAAGCTACTCATATTTAAGCGTAAACGATAGTAGTAACGCTAAACCAGAAAATCTAAAATTACAAAATGGTGATATTGACATTGCCTTTAGTGGTTCAAATACAATCGAGTTTTCAAGCCCTAAAGCAAAGAACACTCCAGTAGTAAGCAAAACATTTACCTTAACTGGAACAAACAATAGTAAAGAAAACATATCTTATTACGTAACATTAGTAATTAACGAAAACACCTTTAAAAACGGGTCATTAAGATATAATATTGTAAGCAATAACTACTCAGATAGTGGCACAGTAATTGAAAATATTAAACCTGCAAAAGAACTTAATGGAACTACAAACATAACAATGGGCCCAGGCACATTTGCCCAAGGCAAAAATTCAGTACACACATACACAGTTAATATTTACTATACAGATGATAAAAATGATAATGGAACATTTAAAGGAACAATTGGCATTAGTGCTAAATAGATAGTATAGTAATATACTATTTATTTTTTTAAGAGGAATTATGAATGAAAAAATATTAGGAATTAAAGTTACAACAAAATCAAAAAAAGAAATTTTACAAGAACTAGAAAAAGACATTAAAAATAGTAAAAGAAACATCTTATTTAATGCAAACCCACTTATAATTTGTAATTTTTATCGTGATAAAAAGATGGTAAACGAAATAAACAAAGAAAACTTAAATATACCAGATGGCTTTGGAACAGTACTTGCATCTAAACTAAAGCATGGCCAAATAAAAGAAAGAATTGCTGGAATCGAAATGTTTGATGAACTATGCAAACTTTCTCTCAAAACAAAAAGCAAAATATTTATATATGGGGCCAAAGAAGAAAATCTTGATCTAGCAATTAAGAACATAGAAAAAAAATACAAAAATATAAACATATGTGGTTATATCAATGGATATATACATGAAGAAGATGCACTAAAAACAATACTTAAAGCAACCCCAGACTTTCTATTTGTCGCATTAGGTTCTCCAAAACAAGAAAACTTTATAATCAAAAACAAACAAAAATTTAAAGATATAAAAGTAATAATGCCAATAGGTGGAACAATAGACGTTTATAGTGGCAAAATAAATAGGGCACCATCATTTTATCAGAAAACTCACACAGAATGGTTATACAGAATGATAAAAGAACCAAAAAGATTCAAGCAGATATTTACACTAATAAAATTCGTAAATCTAGTAATATTCAAAAATAATTGTTATAATGAAAGCGGTGATCAATAAGTGATAAAGAAAGTATTATACAGTTTAAAAAAATATAAGTTCTTATTAAATCAATTAATAATGAGAGATTTTAAAGTAAAATATAAAAGAAGTGCACTAGGAGTATTATGGAGCATCTTATATCCACTTTTAATGATGAGCGTTATGGCCTTAATATTCTCTAACATGTTTAAATTCAATATGGAAGGGGTTAACTACTTAGTTTACTTAATGAGCGGTTTATTAATCTTTAACTACTTCAGTGAAGCAACAAACAACTGCTTAACATCAATAACAGGAAACTTTTCATTAATAAACAAGGTATACATGCCAAAGTACATCTTTCCACTAGCAAAATGCTTATTTGCAGGAATTAACTTTCTATTTACCTTAATTCCATTTTTCCTAATTATCTTACTATCAGGAGATCCTGCAGCTGGAACAAAATGCACAATTAACATCTGGTATTTATACTTACCTTATGTATTCTTATGCGCATTAATGTTTACTATTGGCATAGGATATATCTTATCAACTGTAACTGTATTCTTAAGAGATGTAATATATATTTGGGGAATTCTGCTAACCATCTTAAACTACTTTACCCCAATATTTTACTCAATTACAATATTACCAACATACTTGCAAAACATTTTTAAATTAAATCCATTATATCAATATATTAACACCATAAGAGAAATAGTATTATTTGGAAATGGTCCATCAATAACAAACGTTATTGTCCTATTCCTAAGTGGCTTTCTAACTATGGTTATTGGTATGTTTATATTCAGAAAAAAACAAGACAAATTTGTCTATTACATGTAGGAGGCTCTTATGATTATACTTAAAAATGTTTCAATGAAATTTAACTTAGGAGTCGAAAAAGATAACTCTCTTAAAATGATATTTATAAATCTTTTTACTCCTAAAAAGAAAAAAAAGAAGGATTATTTTTGGGCATTAAAAGATATTGATTTTAGAATAAACAAAGGCGATGTCGTTGGAATTATTGGTGCTAATGGAGCTGGCAAAAGTACACTTCTTAAAGTAGTAAGCGGCGTATACAAACCAACAACTGGAACCGTAGAAGTAAATGGTAAAATATCTCCAATGATTGAACTTGGAGCAGGATTTGATGCAGAACTGACTGCTAGAGAAAACATTTATTTAAATGGAGCAATATTAGGATACTCTAAAGAGTTCTTAGAAGAAAAATTTGAAGAAATAGTAGAATTTTCAGAATTAAGAGAATTTCTTGATGTTCCAATAAAGAACTTCTCGTCAGGTATGGTTGCTAAGTTAGCATTCTCTATATCAACAATAGTTGATCCTGAAGTTTTAATTGTAGACGAAATATTAGCAGTTGGTGACATTAAATTCCAAGAAAAAAGTAAAAATAAGATGATGTCGATGATCGAAGGTGGTACTACAGTGCTTTATGTATCACACTCAACTGAAAGCATAAAACAACTTTGCAACAAAGTTATTTGGTTAGATCACGGTAAAATCGTCAAAATTGGCGAAGCAAATGAAGTTTGTGACGAATATTACAAAAAATTAATGGAAAAAGATAAATAAAAAGTATTATAATATACATACAAAGAAGGAGTGGTTAAATATGTTTAAAGACAAAATACTTTTAATTACAGGAGGAACAGGATCATTTGGTAACAAAGTGTTAGAAATGTTTTTGGATTCAGATCTAAAAGAAATTAGAATTCTTTCAAGAGATGAAAAAAAGCAAGACGACATGAGAAAAAAATACAACAACCATAAAATAAAATTCTTTATTGGTGATGTTAGAGATATTACAACTCTAGATAATGCAATGGAAGGAGTAGATTTCTTATTCCATGCTGCAGCTTTAAAACAAGTACCATCATGCGAATTCTTCCCAATTGAAGCAGCAAAGACAAACGTTTTTGGTTCATATAACGTTTTAGAATGTGCTGCAAAACACGGAGTAAAAAGAATCGTATGTTTAAGTACTGATAAAGCTGCATACCCAATTAATGCAATGGGAATGAGCAAAGCTTTAATGGAAAAAATTATCATAGCTAAAGCAAGAATGCTAGGCGATAACGCCAAAACTACTATTTGCTTAACAAGATACGGAAATGTTATGGGATCAAGAGGCTCTGTAATACCTCTATTCTACAAGCTTATTAAAGAGGGAAAGCCTTTAACAGTTACTGACCCAGAAATGACAAGATACATGATGACATTAGAAGACGCAGTAAAACTAGTTATGTATGCGTTCGAGCATGGCAATCAAGGTGACTTGTTTGTTCAAAAAGCGCCAGGAGCAACAATTGATACACTAGCAAAAGCCGTTAAAAAATATAAAAACAGTGATGCAGAAATAAAAATAATAGGAACTAGACACGGCGAAAAAGACCATGAAGTACTTGTAACTAGAGAAGAAATGACAAAAGCAGAAGACCTAGGGGAGTACTACAGAGTCCCAATGGATAACAGAGACCTAAACTATGATAAATTCTATCCAGAAGGTGACGGTACTGTAAGAAAAGTTGAATCTTATACTTCAAATAATACAAGGCAATTAGATGTTGATGGAATGGTAGAATTACTCAAAAGAATGGGAGAAATAGAAGAATGAAAATCCTAGTACTTGGAAAAAATGGAATGTTAGGTCATGTAGTATATAACTACTTCAAAGAATTAGGGATTGAAACATTTGGAACAGTAAGTCATAATCCAAGTGAAGGCGATATAGAATTTGATGCATTCAAAAATATGGAAATCATTCAAAAAATAATTAATGATATCAAACCAGATGTTGTCATTAACTGCATAGGCATACTAAATAAAGTGGCAGAAGACAATAAGGTTTTAGCAGTAAAATTAAATAGTCTTCTACCACATTACCTAGACTCATTATCATCAAAATATAACTTTAAATTTGTTCATATAAGCACAGACTGCGTTTTCGAAGGAACAAAAGGAAAATATAATGAACAATCTCAGCCAGATGCAACATCTTTCTACGGAAGAAGTAAAGCATTAGGTGAAGTAACAGACACAAATAGTGTTACATTAAGAACATCGATTGTTGGGCCAGATAATAATAAAAATTCCATTGGCCTATTCAAATGGTTTATAACTCAAACTGGTGAAGTTGGTGGATATACAAAAGTTATCTGGACTGGAGTAACAACAATCGAGTTAGCTAAAGCAATTCAAAAAGCAATCGAAAACAACTTAACTGGACTACATCATGTTGTAAATAATGAATTTATTGCTAAAAAAGACCTTTTAGAATTATTTAAAAAATACTTCAATAAAAACATTAATATTATAGACAATGACAATGTTGTAAGTGAAAAAACACTTGTCAGAACTGATTCATCATATGATTTTAATGTTCCATCATATGATACAATGATAAAAGAAATGAAAGACTGGGTGCTAGCTCATAAAGAATTATACCCATTAATATTTGAAAATACAGATTTGGAAGTGAAAAAAGTAAAATGAAAGTAATGACAATTGTTGGTACTAGACCAGAAATAATAAAACTAGCAAGTACAATAAAAGAACTAGATAAGTACACAGAACATGTCCTAGTTCACACAGGACAGAACTATGATTATGAACTTAATCAAGTTTTTTTTAAAGACTTAGGATTAAGAGAGCCTGATATTTATATGAACGCTGCAGGTGAAACTGCCGCGGAAACAATTGGCAACGTAATCAAAATATCAGACGAAATAATAAAAGAACAAAAACCAGATGCAATCCTATTATATGGAGACACTAATTCTTGCTTAGCAGTAATATCTGCTAAAAGAAACAAAGTGCCTGTTTTTCACATGGAAGCTGGTAATAGATGCTTTGATGAAAGAGTGCCAGAGGAATTAAATAGAAAAGTTTTAGATCATCTAAGCGATATCAATTTAGTATTAACTGAACACGCTAGAAGATACCTTATAGCAGAAGGAATTAGACCAGAAACAATTATAAAAACTGGTTCAAGTATGAAAGAAGTACTAAATGATAATAAAAAGCAAATTGACGAAAGTAAGATTCTTGAAGAATTAAATATTAAACCCAAAGAATATTTTGTTTTAAGTATGCACAGAGAAGAAAATGTTGATAATCCTAAAAACTTTGCAGCCTTAATAGAATCAATTAATACAGTCGCTGAAACTTATAAGATGCCAATTATATTTAGTGCACACCCAAGAACTAGAAAAAAAATTGAAACTCAAAATATTAAATTCAGTGACTACGTTAAATACATGAAACCACTTGGATTTAACGACTATAATAAACTTCAAAAAAATGCATTCTGCGTAATTTCAGACAGTGGAACTATTACAGAAGAATCTTCTATAATGGGATTCCCAGCCATAACAATAAGACAAGCTCATGAAAGACCAGAAGGAATGGACGAAGGAACGCTAATAATGAGTGGCGTAGACAAAGAAGAAGTATTAGACGCAATCAAAGTAGTTACTTCACAAGATTCAAAACCGCATATTGTAAATGACTATGATGTTGACCATGTTGGAAGTAAAATGGTCAAAATAATAATGAGTTATACTGGCTATATAAACAGAACAGTATGGAGAAAATATTAAGAAAGCAGGTTGTAATATGAAAGAATTTTATCCTAAAGTATCAATTATCATACCAGTATATACAAATGATAATAATAGTTTAAAAAGAGCAATAGATAGCGCATTAACTCAAAGTTACAATAATATTGAAGTTATAGTCATAAACACAACGAGCGATGAAATGATAAAAAATTTAATAAAAAGTTATGATTCTAAGATAAGTTCTTATAAATGCGAAAGTGATACATTATCAAAAGCTCTAAACATGGGAATAAAAAAAATGACTGGTGATTATTTTTCAGTTCTAGAACAGAATGATGCGTATTATGCTAATAAAATTGAAAGAGAAATAATTGCATTAAACATACTAGAGGATAAAAATACTATAATATTTTCCAATTATGAAACATATGATGAACATTATAATAATAAAGAAATATTTATTCAAAATGATACTAGAATAAAGAAATATCCTGAAATAGCAATTATTAAACAGTTAATCCATCATTCTACCGTTCTTATTTCAAAAACAGCACTTGAAAAGTGTGGAATATTTAATGAAAAACTACTATTAACAGAATATTATGATAAATATTTGGATTTAGCAAAAAAATTTAATTTCTACCATATTCCAGACGTACTAGTTAGCAGTTATTCTAATAAAAACAACGAATTATTATCTGCTGAATTATTTGAAAAAGAGTATATGCTCTTAGACAAAAAAATCAAGCAAACTTTCGATACAAAAAGAATAGAAGAAATCTTTGAAAATCAAGAGAATTATTATAAAGAAATTATAGCTTTATTAAAAGAAAAAAATCTTCAAATAGTATTAGATTATTACAAAAAAGAATTATCAGATATATTAATAAAAAAACTTAAATATAAACCATTAATTTCTGTTATAATTCCAGTATATAATGGTAGTAACTATATTGAAGAAGCAATATCAAGCGTTTTAAAACAAACTTATTCAAATTATGAGATTATAGTAGTAAATGATGGAAGCACAGATAATGGCCAAACAAAAAAAGTAGTATTAAAATATGAGGACAAAGTTAAATACTTTGAAAAAGCAAATGGTGGAGTAGCATCAGCTCTAAATTACGGTATTTCAAAGGCCAAAGGAGAATATATTTCATGGTTAAGCCATGATGATATTTATAATGATGACAAGTTACTAACACAAGTCGAAGTCTTAAACAATTTAAGTAATAAAAAAACAATCCTTTTTTCAAATTTTGAATTAATAAATGAAAAATCAAAAGTATATGCAAAAACAGACTTTTATTCAAGACTCACAAAACAAGAATTAGAAAATAATATTTTACCAGTTTTAAAAGGAACCACTAATGGTTGCACGATGTTAATTCCAAAAAGCATTATAGAAGAAACTGGTGGATTCGATGAAAGTAAAAAGACAACAAATGATTATATAATGTGGTTTAAAATTTTTTCTAAATACCCAATAGAATTTATCCCAAATTATCTAATAAAATACAGAATTCACAATGAACAAGACACAAAAAGAAGCCCAGTTTATATAGATGAAAGTGAAGAAATGTGGTCTACGGTTTTTGAACAATTAGATAATAGTTATATTAAAAAACTAAATTATGAACCTCTGGTTTTTTATGCAGATTTTTATAATCAAATGAAAGAAAGTGGTTTAGATAAGAGTGCAGCTATTTTATTAGAAAAATATAATAAATTAAGACAAAAAGAAAAACCAATTATTTCTGTAATAATGCCTTGTTATAATTCAGAAAAGTATTTAGAAGAGTCAATAAATAGTATCTTAAATCAAACATTTACGCCACTAGAATTAATATGTGTCGATGACGATTCAAGCGATAATACATATAAGTTGTTATGTAATTTATCTAAAATAGACGATAGGATAATTGTAACAAAAAATGAGTTTAAAAAAGGTGTTTCAGGAGCAATGAACACAGGACTAAAATATGCTAAAGGAAAATATATAGCAAGAATGGATAGTGACGACATATCTGATAAAGATAGATTAATGACACAATATAGATTCCTTGAGAATAATCCCAAATATGGCATATGCTCTACAAACATCAATTTAATGGATGAAATGGGGAATGTCTTTTCATCGAACCAATACAAGGTAGATAAATCACCAATCGAATGGCAATTTTTGTGGTCAAATCCAGTTCCATGTGCTCCATGCATGTATCGCAAAGAAATATTAAATAATATTAAGTTTAGCGAAGACTTTAGTACCGCAGAGGATTATGAATTTTTAAGCCATATTGTTGACAAAGGAATTTATTTTATCGACAAAGGTTTTTATTTTTACAGAATATATTCATCAAGTTTATTCCAGAAAAATTTTATAAAAACAATGATAAACTCTCAGCTGGTATCAAAAGAGTATTACAAGAAAATAACTCATAATAATGATTTACCAGAATTTTTTGAACAACTAACATCATACTCAACATATCAAGCATCAAATGAAAATATAAGTCACTATGAAATGATAAAATTTTTAGATAAAACATTAGAAGAATTTAAAAAATATTTTAACTGGAGCGACACCGAAGTAGAACTAGCAAGAAATTATATGCAAACTCCATACGACAATTTTATTATTAGAAGTAATACAACAATTAAAAGAGATTTAGAATTAGAAAAAAATTATAATGATATTATAAATAGCACATCATGGAAAGTAACTAAACCATTAAGAAAATTATCTGAAATTATTCGAAAATCATATTCAAAAATTAGGAGAAAAAAATGAAAATTCTAGAAGTAAACAATATAGATTTACCAGGTAGAAGTTTTAATGGATATGACATGATAGAGGAATTATCAAATAATGAATTTTCTATCAAACAAGCTGTTATAATAAAACAATCTAATAATAACAACGTGGTTAATTTATTTAATGAATATGTTGGGGATAAAGCCGCAGCTTTAAAAAAATTGGAAGATGAAATATCAGTACATAATCTTATTTCAATAAATGGAGAATTATTAGAAAATCTAAAGGAATATAAAGAGGCTGATATAATTCATTTTCATATGTTTCATAATACAAATTTACCTATCCCTTGCTTAAAAAAAATAAGTATGAAAAAACATGTTGTAATAACCATACATGACCCATGGTTTATTACTGGAAGATGCGTTCATTTTTACGAATGCAACAAATGGCAAAATGGTTGTAAAAATTGCGAGTATTTAGATACTTTATTTCAGTTAAAAGAAGACAATTGTAATAAATTATGGGCTATAAAAAAAGAAGTAATTAATAATTCAAATATTGATCTTATAGTTTCATCAAAGTGGATGCAAGATTGTGTTAATTCAAGCCCAATTACCCAAAATAAAAATGTATATCTAATTCCATTCGGCGTAGATTTAAATAAATTCAATGATAATAAGAATAAAGCAGAATTAAGAAAAAGATACAAAATTCCAAATGATAATATAGTATTCTTTTTAAGGGCTCAAAATGAATTCAAGGGTACAAAATACGTACTGGAGGCCATAAAGAAATTAAATATAGATAAAAAATTGACGTTTATAACATGTAATGAAGTTGGTCTACTGGATGAAGTAAAAAACAAATATCAAATCATCGATTTAGGATATATAAAAGAAAATGAAATTATAGATGCTATGAACGCTTGCGATGTTTTCTTAATGACATCAAAAGCAGAATCCTTTGGTATGATGGCTATAGAGGCAATGGCATGTTCTAGACCAGTCATTATCTTTAACAATACTGCTATGCCGAGTGTTACCTTTGCACCAGATTGTGGTTATATAGTAGAAGATAAGAATTCAAACGAATTAGCTAATGCCATGATAGATTTAATAAAAAACAAAGACGAAAGAGAACGAAGAGGAAAATTAGGAAGAGAACTTTGCGAAAAATACTATTCAAAAGATACGTATAATAATAAAATTAAAAACACATACAGAGAAATAGTAACTCATGACTTAACCAAAAAAACTCATTTAAATATTGATAAAAGCAAGGTAAAAAAAATTTATCTGAGTATAAATAATGGACTTAAAGAAAAACTATATAATAATATTAATATTTTTGATTTAAATATAGATGAAATAAATAAATTGAATAATATGCTATACAAAAGTTCAAAGCCTAAAATTACCCATAGAATAAAGGCATTTTTTATAAATTATTTTGCAAAAAAAATGAAAGGATTAATCCTATGAAATATTTAATTATCGGCTATGGTGGAAGGAAAAATAAAGGTTGTGAAGCACTTTTACTAACCACTGTAAATCAAATAAGAAAAAATGATAAAACAGCAATTATAAACGTTGCAGTATTTGATTATGATTATGAAATCAAACATAAAATTCCAGGTGTGGACAAGTACATTAGACATAATCATTTAGAAAATTTAAATGAAGATGAAAAAATATTATTGAAAGAATATCAAAACCCTTATAATGCTGAAAAAATAGCAGAATTAGGGCAAAAGGAAGTATTAGAAGAAACATGCGATTATTGTTTTTCAATAGGCGGAGACAATTATTCAGAAGGAGATGTTCCATATCTTAGAATAATAGATAAAGAATTAAAAAATAAAAATGCAAAAATAATATTGCTAGGCTGTTCACTATACGAAAATATAGACAGTGAACTTTTGATAGAAGATTTAAATAGGTTTGACTTAATCGTTCCAAGAGAGACATTAACATATAATGAATTAATTAAAGTAGTACCTAAAAACAAACTCTTATTAATGCCAGACCCAGCATTTAGTTTAACCGCTAAAAAGATAAATATTAATCTAGATAATTATATATGTTTAAACGTAAGTGACATTATCATTAATTATAAAGAAGATAATTTTAACACTATAATAGAATTCATAAAATATCTTTTAAAAAATTATAAATATAACATATTATTGTTGCCACATGTCTATGTTGATTTCTGGAATGATCTTGAGACATTAAAAAGAATAAAATTAGAATTTAAAAAATGTGATAGAGTAGTATTATTAGATAAAAAACAATACTATAGTTCTGAAGAATTAAAATATATTATTAGTAAAAGTAAATTTGTCATTGCTGCAAGAACTCATGCTAGCATCGCTGCCTATTCAAGTAAGATTCCAACATTAGTCTTAGGATATTCAATAAAATCTAAAGGCATAGCATATGACTTATTTGATAATATAAAAGATTATGTCATTCCAAAAGAATCATTAAACTTAAAGATTTTAATTCAAAAATTTGACCTACTTGTAAAAAATCAGAAATATATTTATTCGATATTAAATAAAAAAATTGATGGTTATGTATTAAATGCAAATAAAATAATTGAGACTAGCATTGAAACAGCAAGCAAAGTAAAACAAAAATTATGCAATTCATGTATGGGATGTGCAGCATGTTATAATATATGTCCTCAGAAAGCTATTGAAATGGAACTAGATAATGAGGGATTTACAAAAGCATATATTAATCCAACTAAATGTACTCGTTGCAATCTATGTAAAAAAACATGCCCAGAACTAAACAAATACATAGATAGCAAAAAATACATTCCAAAGGCATATATCTTCTACAATCAATCAATTGATGTTTTAAAAAAATCTTCATCTGGAGGAGCATTTTATAGTTTAAGCAAAAATATATTAAATAATAATGGCGTTGTATACGGAGCAAAATACGAAAATAAAAAAGTAAATATAGTTCCAATTGACAATATGAATGGCTTAGATACAATTCTTGGTTCTAAATATGTAGAAAGTAATGTTAATAATAGTTATCAACAAGCAAAAGAAGATTTAGAAAAAGGAAAAAAAGTAATATTTTCTGGTACACCTTGTCAAATAGCTGGATTAACAAATTTTCTAAAAAAAGATTATAAAAATTTGATAAAAATATCGGTTATATGTCATGGAGTTCCGAGTCAAAAAACGTTTACTAAATATTTAAATGAATGGGAAAATACTTATAATGACTCTGTAGAAAACATTAACTTTAGAAACAAAGATAATGGCTGGATAAATTTTAAAATAGCAATTGAAGGTAAAAAACAAATAACTAGTTTTAACCATAATGAAGATTTGTATTATAAAAGTTTTTTAGAAAATTGTAATTTAAAATCAAATTGTTATTCTTGCAAATATCATCTTTATAATGAACAAAAAGCAGATATTATTTTAGGCGACTTCTGGGGTGGATGGGAGATCATTCCAGAACAAGTTAATGAATATGGAACATCAGTTATAATTACGAATACTTCAAAAGGCGAAAAATTTGTAAAAGACAATTTAGGAGTTTTACCTGAGGTTAAAATAGAGGACGTAATAAATTATAATAGTTGTCTTATAAAATCCGTTGAGCATAATCCTTATCGAAAAATATTTTATAAAAATATAAACAAACTAGGATTTAATGTAATGGATTATATAGAGCAATTAAAAAATTGCGAGCAACTTAAAGAACAAATCAACAGCTTAAATATAGAACGAGATAATTTAAATCAAGAAATAAATAATCAGAAAATAATTTTAGAAAATCAAATTTTGGCAGATGAAGAAAAAATGAAAAAATTAATTGAAGAGAAAAATATAATTAATAATGAGTTAATCAACATTCAAAACTCTAAAAGTTGGAAAATTACTAAACCTTTAAGAGTTATAATGTCAAATATTCAAAGAAAGGAATGATAAAAATGAATGATATACTTCTTTCAATCATTATTCCAGTACACAACTCTGAAAAATATATAAATAAATGCCTGAATTCTGTTGTTCCATATATGAATGATAACACTGAACTAATTATTATTGATGACTATTCAAAAGATAACTCACTTAAATTATTAAACTCTTATATTACAAAATATAACAGCAAAAAAATAATTTTAATAAAAAATGGTAGCAATATTGGTGCAGGATTATCAAGAAATAAGGGCCTAAAAAATGCCAATGGTAAATATATTGGTTTTATGGATTCCGATGACTATGTTGATAATAATTATTTCAATATAATGTTAAAAACCGCTGAGAAAATGAAAAGTGATATAGTAATATCAGACATTTCAGTTGTTAATGATGAAGGTGAAGTACAAGGAAATATTTATAAAAATAATATATATAGTAAAAAACACAACGATTCAAAAACAATTTCAAAAGAACTTGTTTTAGGCAATTGGGCTTGTGCTTCAACTTGTAACAAAATTTTTAAAAGAGAATTGATAAAAGAATTAAAATTTTCAGAAAAAAGTAGTGACGATTTAATGTTTTCGATTCCTGCAATATTAGATGCAAAGATTATTTCATACTGCGAAAACAATAAATATTATTATTATCAAAGTAATAATTCAATAACAAGAAATCTGCACTATAAGACATACAAAGAAAATTTAGAATGCCTATCTAAAGTTACTGAGTACATATATAATAAAAATAAAAATTTGGCCAAAATATATTCTGCTAATTGTTTTATTACAAATATATGTTATTCCCTAGACACCATATCATTGCAAAATATTGATGAATATTTAAATTTAGTAGAAAAAGCTCTAAAAAATGAAAATTATAGAAAAAATATAATAAAGAAAAATCAGTACTTGATTAATTCAATAATATATAAAAATAAAAAATACAAAAGGAGAATAAATAACTTAGTTAATTTAAACATTGAACAAATTAAAAAGACAATAATTAATGAAGAAGATATCACGAATTTGAGAAAAACAGTTATGACAAATGTGAATTTTAATCCACGTATAACAATTGTAATCCCAGTATATAATGGAGAAAACTATGTTGAAGAAGCAATAAATAGTGCACTTTCCCAAACATACAAAAATATTGAAGTTTTAATTGTTGATGATGGTTCTAAAGATAAAACTGAAGAAATATGTAAAAAATATAAAGATAAAATAAAATATATAAAAAAAGAAAATGGTGGAGTAGCATCCGCATTAAATGTTGCAATTGACAATATGAGTGGAGAATACTTTTCTTGGTTAAGCCATGACGATTTATACTTTGATGATAAGATAGAAAAACAAGTAAATTTTTTAAGTCATTTAAATAATAAGCAAGTTATTCTTTTTAGTAACTATATATTAATAAATGAAAATGGGCGAAAATTAGCAACTATTAAAATAAACCCACAAATATACAAAAATAAAAAGGAATATATTCTTCTAAGAGGTTGCATAAACGGAATAACAATGTTAATACCCAAAAAAGCATTTTTGGAATGTGGAAAATTTGATGAGTTATTACGCTGCACGCAAGATTATGATTGTTGGCATAGATTACTAAAAAAATATGATTTTATTCAAATGGAAGATTATTTGTCAAAAACAAGGGTTCACTCATTGCAGGATACCGTTAGCAATCCAAAAGCAATAACCGAAGGTGAAAAACTATGGCGTTTTATGATAGATGATGTTAAAGATAGTCGTAAAATAGAGTTAGAAGGCTCATTATATAATTATTATTATAAAATGGCTCTTCATTTAAGATATTCACCATACAAGGAAACAATGCAATATTGCATAAACAAATGTAAAGAAATTAATAATAGAAAATATAATAAACACCCAATAACAACTGAAAATACTAATTATTTTAGTAAAGTAATATATTGTATCAAAGAGTATGGCATAATTGAAACATTCAAAATAATTGTGAAAAAGATTTTAAGAAGGTAAATATGGCAAAAGTAAGTTTAATTGTTCCGATATATAATTCAAGCAAATATTTAAAAAAATGTTTAGATTCACTAGTAAATCAAACTCTTAAAGATATTGAAATTATTCTAATAAACGATGGTTCAACTGATGATTCGGAAAAACTAATAAAAAATTACGAAGATAAAAGAATAAAATATATTTTAAAGAAAAATGAGGGTATTGGCAAAACAAGAAATAGAGGAATAAAAGAAGCAACAGGGAATTTTATTGCTTTCGTAGATTCTGATGACTATCTAGACCATCATTTTTGTGAATATATGTATAATAAAGCAGTTAATGACAAATGTGATCTAGTAATTTGTGATTTTTATGAAGATCGTGGGAATTTACAAGAAATAAAATTTAATGATTTTAATGATACAACTTTAGATGAAATGCCAAGCCTAATAAATAATATAAATTTAGGACCATGTAATAAAATATATTCACTGGAGCTACTAAAGAAAAATAGCATTTATTTTGAAGAAAATCTAAAATATGAAGACGCACCATTTGTTGTTAAAGCAGTTAAATATGCAAATAAAATAGGAAAAATAAATGACTATTTAACTTATTATGTTATTCACGAAAGAAGTGAAACAACAACGCACGATGAAAGAATTTTTGATATATTGGAAATTTGTAAAATTATCATGCATGAACTTGATGAGAAAAAATATAATACATGTTTAACCAATTTAATTGTTATGATTTTATTAGATTATTGTACGCAGCAAAGATATGTTGAATCTGTTAAACTAAGAAAAAAATTTATTAATGAAGCATTTGATTTATTAAATAGCCTAGATAAAAATTGGCGAAGCTGTGATTATATAAAAAATCTAAACCAATTATCTAAAATTATCAAAACAAATAAATTTTTATTGCAGACATATTGTACAATTACATCAATAAAATATGCAAAATAACGGAGATATAAAATGAAAACAAAAAAATACACATCATATATATTATATATATTATCAATAATTATAGTACTATCCGGCATATGGATAATGAAATATTTCGACAATCCAACTTTTGAACAAATACTTTATCATATCTATACGCCAATAAAAGGAACGGATTTAAGAATAATATTTGATTATTGTTTATATTGCTTATTAATACCATGTTTAATTGTTTTATTACTTTTCATATTTAAAAAAGTTATAAATAAACTATTTGAAAAAACATGGGTAAGAAACATTGCTTTAATTTCTTCCATTTTTGTACTATTTGGTAGCACATATTTCTTTCTTAACCATATAGGATGTATATCATATTTTACAGTCCAAAGAGAAGAATCAACTTTTATAGAAGAAAATTATATTGCACCACCTGATGTAACATTAACTTTTCCAAAAGAAAAAAGAAATTTAATAGTCTTGTATTTAGAAAGTATGGAATCAAGTTTCTCAGAAACAAAAAAAGGTGGATTATTTACAACTAATTACATTCCAAATTTAACAAAGATTGCCAACGATAACATTTCTTTTTCAAATAATAAAAAGCTAGGCGGCGCAAACTGGATTTATGGAACCGGATGGACCACGGCAGGCCTCGTTAATACCATTGCTGGAATTCCAATTAAAACACCATTTTCAGGAGATGCTGCAAATGAAAATCCATTTAGCTTTCCAAAAATAAGTACACTTGGGGAAATCCTAGACAAAGCGGGATACAAAGAAAAACTTATATTGGGATCAGAAGCCGATTTTGGCGGTATCAATGACTTTTTTACCAATCATGGGAATTTTGAAATATACGACATAGAAACAGCAAAAAAATCCGGCTATTTAGATAACAATAACTCCTCATCTTGGGGATTACAAGATAAAGCTTTATTCGAATATGCAAAAAATGACTTATCAGAATTATCAAAAACAGATACACCATTTTATTATAATATTATCACGATAGATACTCATGCCCCTAGTGGATATACATCTAGTGATTGTAAAAATAGTTATAAAGATAAATATGCAAACGCTATAAGTTGTTCTGATAAACATGTATCAGATTTTGTAAATTGGATTAAAGAACAAGACTTTTATAGTAACACTACATTAGTTATAATGGGTGACCACTTAAGTATGAACGGAGACTTTTTCAAAAAAGTAGATGCAAGTAATCGTCGTATTTACAATGCATTTTTAAACAGTGCTGCTACGACTAAAAATACTAAAAATAGAGAATTCTATCAAATGGATTATTTCCCTACAATTTTAGCAAGTATTGGTGTCAAAATTGTAGGAGAACGTTTAGGATTGGGAACAAATTTATTTTCTGACGAACAAACACTTATAGAAAAATACGGATATGATGAAGTTAACTCAAATCTAAGCAAATATTCAAAGTTCTATATTGACAATATTTTATATTAGGAATAATAGATTTTATTCCTTTTTTTTTGTATAATAAGTGCAAGGAGTAGAGTATGATGAAACATTCAAGAAAATTAGAAACATATTTTTTGCTATTACCATTTTTAGACATGATAACAGCTTTGTTAACAAGAAATACAAGCTTAAGCGTAACCCCAGGTATCATAATAAAAAGCATTTTTCTTCTCTTTATGGTATTGTATATTTTTAAAACAAAATCAAAATATAAAAAAGCATCACTTGGTTTATTACTTTTAATATTTATATACATGATAGGTTATTTCCTTTTTAAACCTGATCTTCTAAATTGGACGTATATTATTAAAGAACTTACATTTATATTCAAATTAATTTATTTTCCAATCTCATTTATGGGGTTATTATGTATTTATGATGACAATAACTATAGTAAAGAATCAATTATAAATATAATTAAGAAAACACTTATTATTTATGTATTTTTATTATTAATACCATTAATTTTTAACGCAGCTTACACCACATATCCGAAATCATTAAAGGGGTATATAGGACTTTTTTATGCTGGAAATGAAGTAGCAAATATAATGGTAATGCTATTTCCCATAGCATATTTATATTTAAATAATAAAAAATTTAATTTTTTAATTTTATTCCCAATAATTTTAAGTATTTTATTAATTGGCACTAAAGTTGCAACATTTGGCTGCTTAATTATAACACTAATAACATTAGTATTTAGTATTATTAAAAATAAATTTAAAATGACTTGCACTGTCATTAAATGCCTAGCAGTATTTATATTTACTCTTGTACTTAGCCTAAACTCATACGCGGTATATAATTATAACTATACGAAAAATAATTATTATAAAGACGAACAAAAAGAAATAGTCATAGATGAATCAAACATAGTTGAAGTCGAAACAATCAAAAATAATATTCTTAGATTTTATGATACAAATAAACTAAGCAAAATTGTTAAACCTCTTATTAGTGGACGTGATATGCTCCTAGCAAATACTTTAAGCGTCTATGATGATATTAATGATGATTCGAATATCTGGTTTGGTATTGGCTTTTCAAATACTGAAAAAGTTAACAATACGAACATTGCTAGATTAATCGAAATCGATATATGCGATTTATACTTTCATTTTGGAATAATGGGTTTAATTATTTCACTATATCCAATTATTTTTATTGGTTACTTATTAATTATAAATTATAAAAAATTAACATTAAATTGTTATTATCTAATTACAATATTATTGCTTCTTGCAGGTATATCAACATTTAGTGGGCACGTGCTATTCGCCCCAGCAGTATCAATTTATTTAGTTTTATATTTATTACTTATTACAGAAGAACTAAACTTAACCGGAAGATGTGAGTTAAAAGAAAAAATCAGTATTCTTTCATTACATCTAAATGTCGGTGGAATAGAAAAAGCAATTTGTGACCAAGCAAACATGTTGAGTGAAAAATATAATGTTGAGATTATCACATTGTATAAAATGAACAATACTATACCATTTAAACTAAATAAAAATGTTAAAGTAATATATTTAAGCAAAGTAAAACCTAATAAAGAAGAATTTAAAAAATATTTAAAAGAAAAAGATCTTATAAACACTTTCAAAGAAGGAATAAAAGCAATTAAAATCTTATATTTAAAAAAACAACTTACGGCGGAATATATTTATAACTCTGATTCCAAAATAATTATTTCAACGAGACTATATTTTACTAAATTATTAAACAAGTACAAAAATCCAGAAGCTATAACAATTGCTGAAGAACATGTTTATCATCATGAAAGTAAAAAATATTTTCGTAAACTAGATAAGGCATTAAAAAATATAGACTATTTATTACCAGCAAGCAAATATTTAACAATAGATTATAAAAAGAAATTAAAAACTAATACTACTATTGATTACATTCCTCTAACCATAAATTACTTTCCGGAAAAAATAAGTAAACTAGAAAAAAATAATATTATTGCTGTTGGCAGATTAGAACCAGAAAAAGGATTCGAAGATCTAATAGATATTATGTCCAAAGTAATTAAAAAAAATAAGAATTTAAAATTAACTATTATTGGTGATGGTTCACAAAGAAATAAAATTGAAACTAAAATAAAAAGTCTTAAACTAGAAAAGAACATAATAATAACTGGTTATTTAACCCAAGAACAAATGAAAAAATACTATCAAAAGGCATCTCTTCTAATCAATACATCATACGAAGAATCATTTGGTTTAGTTTTAATTGAAGCAGCAAGTTATGGCATTCCTTCTATTGCATTTTCATGTGCATTAGGTGCAAAAGAAATAATAGATAATAAATATGGAGTAATAATTGATAATCGCGATCTAAATAAAATGAGTGATGCAATCATTGACTATACAAATGGCAAAATTAAATTTGATTCAGATGATATAAGAAATCACGCTAAAGAGTATTATACAGAAACAGTAAAACATAAATGGTATAAATTTATTGAAAATGCTATAAAACTTTTTGATTCAAAAAAAGTACTGTTTATTTCAAGCGAAGGTGGACATTTTAGTGAATTATTACAACTAACAAAAACAATGAACCAATATAATTCATTTATTGTTACAGAAAAAAACTTTTTAAGTGATGAATGTAAAGCAAACTACGGGACTAGAATAAATTTTTTATTAAATACAAAACCTAAAAAACCAAGTTACATTATATTAGCTCCAATTAATATTCTATATTCTTTATATTATTTTATAAAAATTAATCCAGATGTTATCATTACTACGGGCGCGCATACAGCAGTTGCAATGTGTTATATTGCTAAATTATCCGGCAAAAAAATTATTTATATAGAAACATTTGCAAACCTTGAAAGTAAAACTTTGACAGGAATACTTATTCATCCGATTGCTGATGTATTTGTAGTTCAGTGGGAAAGTATGTTAAAACTATATCCTGACGCTATTTATTTGGGAGGTGTATACTAATGATATTTGTAACACTCGGTACAAGTGATTATCCTTTTACTAGACTCTTAAAAAAAATAGATGACTTAATTGAAAATAATATCGTAAAGAATATTATAGTTCAGTGTGGGAACGAAGACTATCAGCCTAAAAATTTTACTATAATTAAAAACTTGGATAAAAAAGAGTTTAACGAGTATTTAAAAAAAGCAGAGGTCGTAATTACTCACGGAGGAGTTGGCACAATTATTGATTGCATAAAAATGGGGAAAAAAGTGATAGCTTTTCCAAGAAAAGCTGAATATGGTGAAGCTAAAAATAACCATCAAGAACAAATTATAAACAATTTAAAAAATACGGGTTCAATACTTACTGGAGAGATTAATGATTTAGCAAAATTATTAGAGGAAGTAAAAACTTTAAAAAAAATAAAACTCAAATCAAATAATGATAACTTTAATTATCAATTATGCAAAATAATTGATGCTCTATAAAAATGTGTTTATTAAAGCACATTTTTTTGATATAATTTACATGTGATGTAAAATGAAATATTATTTATACGATTTTGATGGAACTATTTATGATGGTGATTCATCAGTAGATTTCTTCAAATTTTGTTTAAAAAAAGATAAATCCATATATAAAATGTTGCCAAAGATGTTTATTAAATTTATAGCATATAAATCAAAGAACATTACTGATACAGAACTAAAAGAATACATTTTTTCATTCTTAAAGAAATTTAAAAATATAGATTCTTTAATTGATGAATTTTGGCAAACACATAAATCTAAAATCAAAAAGTTCTATTTAGAAAAAAAGCATGACAATGATATTATAATATCGGCTTCACCAGAGTTTTTACTTAAACCAATTTGCAAAGAATTAGGGGTAAGAGATTTAATTGCTTCAGATGTAAATAAAAAGACAGGTAAGTTTAATAAGCCTAATAACAGAGGTGAAGCAAAAGTAAAAGTCTTTTACGAAAAATATCCTAATGCAGCGATATTAGAAATGTATAGTGATAGCATGCATGATAAACCATTACTTGACATAGCTAAAAAAAGTTATTTTGTAAAAAAAGATAAAATATTCGATTATGAAACATATAAGCCAAATTTAATCAAAAGATTTTGGAACTGGGGTTGGGGAATCTATCATAAAAACGAAGAACTTTGGAATTATCTAATTGTTGGCGGATTAACAACAGTTGTGTCAGTAGGTTCATATGCAATATTTTCTAAAATCTTAAAAATAGATTATTTAATATCCAATATTTTATCTTGGGGATTGTCAGTTGTATTTGCTTACTTTACAAACAGATGGTTTGTTTTCCATAGTAAAAATAAAAATAAGATAAACGAATTTTTAAAATTCACCGGTTCTAGAGTATTAACTTTATTACTAGATTCTGGGCTTATGGTACTTGGTGTAGAATATTTAAAAATAGATGATCTATTGACTAAAATATTAGTCCAAATTATAATAGTAATATCAAATTATATAATAAGTAAACTTATTGTATTTAAGAAGGAGAAAAAATGAAAAAGAAATTTATAGGTTTTTATAGGGACTGTGACCTATTAACAATGACAGGAACTTGCATGGCATTATTAGGATGCGTATTTGCAATTAATGGTAATAGATTAATACCAATATTCTTACTTATTCTATCAGGAATCTGTGATGGTTTTGATGGGAAATTAGCAAGAAGACATAAATCTACGGAAGAACAAAGCACATATGGAGTACAACTAGATTCATTATCTGATTTAATTGCCTTTGGTGTATTTCCACTTGTATTAACAATTAGTGCACTTCCAAAAAATTGTTACTATGCTTGGGTAGCATTAATATTTTATTCCATTTGTGGAATGATAAGACTAGCATATTTTAACACATTAGATATTTGTGGCAAAAGTGAAAAAGGTTACTTTATAGGGGCACCAATAACAACAATATCTATAATATATCCTATTGTATATTTAGTATGTTTCTATTTCAAGTTTGCTTACTTTGATATTATTGCTACAGTATTCTTTATTCTTGTAGGATTATCATTTATTTATAGAATGAGAATCAAAAAATTAGATGATAAAGGAAAAATAATTCTTTCTATTTTAGGAGTTTGTTTAATAATTGCAGTTCTAGTAAAATTTATATTCTTTAGATGAAAAGTCTAATAAAAAAGCAATTTGTTATATATTGTTTTTTTGGAACTATTGCTGGTTTAATTGAAATTGTATTATTTACAATTTTATATAACTATGCAAAGTTACCTCTATTTGTTTCTAATACATTAGCTTTTATTATTTCTGTTCTTTTTTCTTATTATGTAAATAGTAAATATGTTTTTAAAAGAACATTCTTAACCAGAAGAAAAGCTATTAAACAATTTAATATCTTTATTTTATCTAGAATAGCAGGAATATTTTTTGATAGTTCAATTCTATACTTTTGCATTCATTTTATAAGAATGCCGAACTTAATTGCAAAAACAATATCTTGCACATCAACTGCATTAATTAATTATTTAATTGGTAAACATATTTTTAAAGCCTAACTAGGCTTTTTTTCTTTTCTTGTAAAAAATTTAAAATAAAAAAGGAAATGAAGCCTCTTCTTACAACAATAACTAATAGAGGAGGTAAGATAATTATTTGAAATAATTAAATGTTTACACATGCTATAAGTTATGTTATATTCTTAATAAGAAACACCGGACATAATTAATAGAATTGCCCGGTAAAATAAAAGAGGTGAAATAATGCTATATAGAACTGATGAAATATTAAAAAAATATAAAACAAACATTGAATTAGAAAAAGCAATAAAAAATAAAAAAATATTTAAAATTGATCATGGAATATATTCAGACAAAGAAATAGTAGACCCAATGATATTATTTTCAAAAAAATATGAAAATAGCATAATCACAATGGATACAGCATTCTATTTTTACAACTTAACGGATATCATTCCAGACAAAGTATATCTTGCTACAAACAGAAATTCAAATACTATTAAAAGAGAAAATATAATACAAGTATGGGTGCCTAAAGAAAAATTAAACGTTGGAAAAGAGAAAATTAAAGTAAATGGTAATACTATAAATATTTATAATAAAGAAAGACTGTTAGTTGAACTAATTAGAAAAAGAAACCAGATACCATTTGATTATTACAAAGAAATTATCAATAATTATAGAAAAATTGTTGATACTTTGGATTCTTACAAAATAGAGCAGTATATTGCACTATACAAAAACGAAAATACTTTAGGTAATATTATACTTAGAGAAGTATATTAGTGAATTTAGAAAAATTCGTAGAAATATACTATAAGCAAGGTTATGAATTAAATAGTGCCCAAGCAAAGGTTGCACAAGATATTATTTTATTAAAACTATCTGAAAGTAAATATAAAGATAACATAACAATCAAAGGCGGAGTAGTAATGCATAACATATCGCATTCTATGCGTCGCGCAACTAGAGACATTGATTTGGACTTTATCAAATATTCTTTAGATAATAATTCCATTTATAATTTTATTGAAACACTAAACAAAATGAATGATAATGTGCAAATACAAATTGAGAAAATAATTGCTCTAAAGCATGAAGATTATAACGGAAAAAGGGTATACGTGAAAATAATAGATAAATACAACTATTATATAGAAACAAAACTTGATATTGGAGTTCACAAATTATTTCAAATTAGACAAGAACAATATTATTTTAATCTATCAATAATTAATGAAGAAGTAACATTGCTTATAAACTCTAGTGAGCAAATATTTACTGAAAAATTAAAATCTTTACTAAAATTAGGTATTAACTCTACTAGGTATAAAGACATTTTTGACTTATATTACTTAATTAAATGTAACAAACTTGATAAAAACAAATTATTATTTAATTTTAAAATAATAATATTTGATAACAAGCAAATGAGAGAAAACCGTCTAGATAATATCATAATAAGATTAACCCAAATCTTTAATTCAAATATTTTATGTAATGATTCCTCAATGAGAACTATCGAAGATTCAGAATTTATGAACTCGATTTTTGAACCAAAAAAAACGACTTTTTTCGGATATCACAGCTGCACAATTCTTTGAGTTTCGAAAAAAACTGAAATACCATCCCCAGAACCAATTTTTTCGTTTGTGACAGGAACTGATCGTATGGTTTCATCATTGAACAGCAAAATTTTATTCCTATCTGAGTTCCCAGGAAAATAGTCGCATTTTTCAAGTATGGATTGCATAATTATAATTTTATATCTATGGAATTGTTTTTATTATTGAAGAAAAATTTCTCAGAGGTGTATTTTTTAAATCCATAATTTA
>ERZ824600.1803-NODE-1803-length-24641-cov-30.620516_pt1 | contig 24641 bp, 25 predicted proteins | sample MGYA00519933_ERZ824600 | MGnify/ENA primary metagenome ERZ824600 (study PRJEB31778, sample SAMEA3449178) | human gut metagenome | biome: human gut; feature: human-associated habitat; material: faeces | place: United Kingdom | collected 2010/2012 ... | reverse complement strand
TCAATTAGGGTTTAAATAAATCTTTTTTAGTGTCTACTTTTTATTGACAAGTTCATTAATTATCATCTCTTTTGCCAAATATAAGAACAAGTCTTAAAATTTCTAAAGCTGTTGATGCTGTACTAGCAACATAAGTAAAAGCGGCAGCACGCAAAACTTTTTTTGATCCTTTTATTTCTTTAGCGTCAATCATATTTTTTTCTAATTCCTTTAAAGCTCGAAATGAAGCATTAAATTCAACTGGTAAAGTCACTAATTCAAATAAAAGAATAACACATTCTAAAATAAGCCCAATCGTTATTAATTTGGTTAAAGAAGCTATTGCTCCAATAACAATAGCAAAGTAACCAGCATAAGATGAAAAATTTACCAAAGGAATTAAAGCATGACGAATGCGAAGTGGTGTATAACCGTTTTTATCTTGAATAGCATGGCCACATTCATGAGCAGCTACCGAAATAGAAGTTATTGAATCAGAATCATAAACGGCACTAGATAAATTCACAGTCTTATGTGCAGGATCGTAATGATCAGTCAAATTACCAGTAATTCTATTTACTTTAACATTGCTTAAACCATTTTGATCAAGAATTATCTTAGCTACTTCTGATCCTGTAAGTCCCCTTTTACTTTTCTTTTTAAAATATTTGTTTGTAGTACTAGATACAAATATCTGAGCTATGATTGTAATAGCAAAAGCTAAAAAATAAAGTACTAAATCCATTACACTTCAACTACTTTCTTATTTTCTTCAATAACTTCAGAACCAACGATTAAATCATGTAATCCTTTATGATCTTTTCTTAACATTATCATCACAATCGTTGTTACTTCAACAACTAATGCCAAAGCATAAAGATATTTATTAGCAATTAAATATTGATTTTGATCTAAAGCAACTATGAGAATTATCTTAGCTACATTAATAAAAACATTATAAATAATAGCTGTACGCAATAAATATTTAAAAATGTTTAAATTACCTTTAACTCTTATATTTAATAACTTTTTACCTAGTGTTTGACCATTATTATATTTTTGAAAAACACCAAAATATAATAAAATTGTAACAACAGAAATTACTGAACTATAAACACTATTTCTTTCTAATTTGTAACTATAGTCATTAGTTATTTGTAAATATTCATCATCTGTTGTTTTTTTATCTAAATAATCTTTCGTTTTTTCAGAATATTCATCATAATATTTATTATATGTTTCCAATTGAGGATTCAAATAACTTATACTTGATAACATTGATGAAGCAAATAAAACAATTACAACATCAATTAAATATGCCAAAATTCTTTTTCCCATTATATCCTCTTTTCTATAGATAATATCATATCACATTTAAAATTTTTTTTAAAGTTAAAAAAACTTTAGTTTTTACTTTCTAAAGTTTTTTCTTCAATATCATTTAATTTAACACTTACTAATTTACTAACACCAGATTCTTGCATTGTTATTCCATATAAAGTATCAGCATATTCCATTGTTTTCTTTTTATGCGTAATAATAATAAACTGAGTTTTATCTTTAAGTGAAGTAACATATTCACCAAAGGAAGCTACATTGGCTTCATCTAAAGCAGCTTCAACTTCATCTAAAATGCAAAATGATGTTTTCTTTGCTTTTAAAATAGCAAATAATAAAGAAATAGCTGTTAAAGTCTTTTCCCCACCAGAAAGTAAACTCAAACTAGTAAGTTTCTTACCTGGTGGCGATGCAACAATTTCAACTCCGGTTTCTAAAACATTTTTAGGATCAGTATAAATTAAATCAGCTGTCCCCCCTTTAAATAATTGTTTAAATGTTTCTTTAAAGTTTTCTTTTACGACTTTAAATGTTTCTTTAAAGTCTTTTTCCATTTGAACATCCATTTCTTTAACAATTTCTAATAATGTATTAGTAGCATTTAGCAAATCATCACGTTGTTTTAGTAAAAATTCATATCTTTCACTGACACGTTTATATTCTGCAATGGCTCCAAGATTGACTTCACCTAAATCTTTAATTACTTTTCTTAATTTATTTACTTTGGTTCTAGCAAATTCTATATCAAGATCTATTATAGATTTTTCTAAAGCAAATTCATAAGTCATTCCATAATTTTCACTTAATAGTTTTAAGCTAGAATCAATTTTTACTTCTAAACGATTAACAAGAATTTCTAAATCTTTAAGTTCATTCATTGTATTTCTTAGTTGTTCATTATCTTTTTTATTTAAATTTTCATTTAAAGAAATTTCTTCTGTTAAATCTTCTCTTTTATTTAACAATTTTTTATAATTTTGACTTAATTCTTCTTTTTCTTTTTCTAAACGATAAAACTCATTTATAGCTTCTGTTTCTTCTTTGCTTAAATCATTCTTTAAAATATTATTAGAACTAGTTATTTCACTACTAATTTCATTTAATCTTTTGTATAAATCTTCAATATTTTGTTTTGAAATATTGATTTTTTCTTTTAATTCTAATTTTTCTTTATTTAAAAGATAATTTTTATCATCAATTTCATGAAATTTATTATCAATTTCATTGATTTTTTCTTCATAATTTTTGATAGTTAATTCTAGTTTTTCTTTTTCTTTTGTTTGTTCTAAAAGTTCTTGTTTATCTGTTTTAACCGAACGAATTTTAGAGGTTTCACCACCAGTAATAGCACCACCAACATGAACAACTTCACCACTTAAGCTAACAATTTTATATTGAAAGTTTATTTGTTTACTTATAATGTTGGCATTTTTGATATTATCGACAATTAAAGTATTACCTAGTTGATTAGATATAATGGTTTGATATAAAGACTCGGTACGTACTAAATTAGAAGCAATATTAATAAAACCCTCTTGATGTTTTAAAATGTTTAGAATTTTTTCATCGACATATTTAGGTTTCATAACATTTATTGGTAAAAATGTTACACGTCCAAATTTGTTTTCTTTTAAATATTTTATTGCTTCTTCTGCACTTGAAGCATTATCAACAATAATATTATTGAAAGCAGCTCCTAAAGAAGTTGTTATTGCTGTTAAATATGTAGGCTCAACATCAATTATATTTCCAACAATATCATGAATACCTTTTAACCTTGGATTATTTAAAATATTTCTAACAGCAAGTGGCAAACTACCATTATTTTCAATGCTTGTTTCTAAAGAATTTATTCTATTTTTAACGATATTTAAATTGTAATAGTTTTTATTAATAATATCATCAATATTTCTCTTTTCAGTTTTTAATTTATCTAAAAATGTTTCATTATTTTTAATGTTCAAATCTATTTTTTCTAATTTAGTATTATTCTCATCAATATTAAATTCAATAGCTGAAACTTGATTTTGAATTTTTAATTGTTCTTCTTTTAAAGAAACAATATTTTTGTGAATTGTATCATTATTAAGTTCATACTTTTTACGTTCTAAAACTATTTGTTTATGACTATTAGCTTGTTCAACTTTTTTAGTCATTTCTAGTAATTTTTCTTGATAATCATTGATTTCATTATTAAGTTTACTTAATTCTAATTTTTGTCTTTCACTTGTAGCATCACTAGATGAAGTTTTAGTTTTTAAATTAATTAATTCGTTATTTAAAGTTTCAATCTTTGCGGATTTTAATTCATACTCTTTATTATATTCTGTGATATCATGCGTTACTAAAGAAATTTCAATACTACCTAATTCTTCTTTAGCATTATTATATTCTTCAGCTTTTGATGCTTGCTCTTTTAAAGGCTCAACTTGACTTTCTAATTCGGCAATAATGTCATTAATGCGATTCATATTTTCATTAGTTTTATCAAGCTTTCTCAAAGCATCTTCTTTTCTTCTTTTATATTTTAAAACATTTGCAGCTTCTTCAAAGATAATTCGACGATCACTTGCTTTAGCACTTAATATTTCTTCTACGCGACCTTGAGAAATAATATTAAAACTTTCTTTAGCTATACCACTATCAAGTAATAAATCATTGATATCTTTTAAACGACATTTTTCGCCATTAATAAAATATTCATTAGTGCCATCACGATAGACTCTTCTTTTAATAGAAACTTCATTAAAATCTAAAGGAAAAACATGATCAGTATTATCAAAAACCAAAGTTACTGAAGCAACATTAAGTGGTTCTCTTGACTTTGATCCTGAAAAAATAACGTCAGTCATAGAGCCATCTCCACGTAAGCTTTTAACTGATTGCTCACCTAGAACCCAACGAACAGCATCGACAATATTACTCTTGCCACTACCATTAGGTCCAACTATACCGGTTATTTTATTTTCTAAATCTATTTGAATTTTATTCGCGAATGATTTAAAACCACTCGCTTTTATTGTTTTTAAATACATGTTAACACCCTACACTTGATTATACATTATTTGATTTTAAAAAACAAACATTTTGAAGAAATTAAAAAAATAAATACAATTACATGTATTTATTCATCGATTTCATCATTTGATTAACTTGCTTTTGACTTGGTGTTCTTCCCATCTGACTCATCATAGCTTTAATCATCTGTTCATTAATTGGTGGGTTATCTTTTATATATTTTTTCATTACTTTACGAGCAGCAAAGAAACCAATAACAGCACCTATTACTATTCCTAGTAATACATATAGTAAATCTATCCAAAATTGTTGCATTTAACATTCCTCCTTATTTAATTTTACTAAATTTTTTACAAATATTCAATATTATTTATAATTAAAGGTCTTTTTTAACCAAAAGTAATCACTAGTATCAAAATCACAGACAAATATTGCTGCATCACAAATTAAGATATTTTTAAAAAAAGTAGAAATATGAGCTGTGGTATAAAGGACTAAACAACAATTATCAACTTCTAAAAGGGCTTTCTCTTTGCTATTATTAATTATTCTATTATTTATATATTGGTAATTAGGATATTTTTCTTTAAAAAAATTTAAAATTGTCTTTGTATCTATTTTTTTACATAATTGATTATAAATAGAAACACCATAGTTAACTTTAGAAATATCTAAATTATATAAATTTTCCAAGATTTGAAATAAAGCTTTAGAATCTTTATCCGAATATTTTTGATATTTTTTTTGAATCGAAAACATATAGTATTTTCTCATAAAAATCACCGATATAAATATAAAGCAAATTAAACAAATTTAATGTCAAAAAAAGGTTATTATTTCAATAACCTTAAAATTCTTTCTTTAATATCAGTGTACATAAAATTACAATATGATAAAACTTCATCACGGGTACCACTTACACCAAAATTATCAACAGTAATTAAATATTTATGATTATAAACAAAGCGTTCCCAACCATAACCTACACCACTTTCAATAACAAAAGTTCTAACGCCTTCAGGTAATACATATTTTTGATATTGTTCCGATTGCTTAACAAATTCTTCCATGATTGGCATACTTACTACTCGCAAATCAATACGTTCTTGAGCATAGATCTCTTCGGCAATATAAATAGCTGTTGCAACTTCAGTACCAGTTGCAATTAAAATACCATGTAAAGCATCTCGTTCTTTGCGAATAATGTAGCCACCTTTTTCAGTTTCTTCAATACTACTATTTTCTAAAGGACTAACTTCGTTTCGTGAAATTACTAAAGCTGCTGGTGATTTATAATCATGAAGAATTTTATTCCAACAACCTACTAATTCACGAGCATCTGCTGGTCTAAATACCATTAAATTAGGTGTAGCCCTTAACATAGCTAATTGTTCTACTGGTTGATGTGAAGGACCATCAGGACCGATATTAATTGAATCGTGAGTAAAAATATAAGTTACAGGTAAATGCATCATTGCTGATAAACGCATTGCCGGTTTGACAAAGTCAGCAAATGCTAAAAATGTTGAACCATAAGCTTTAAAGCCACTTAAAACTAAACCGTTTAAAATAGCCCCCATAGCATGTTCACGAACACCAAAGTTAATATTGCGACCACTAAAATCTTGATAATTAATATCTTTAGAATCGTCAATTTTTGTTTTTGTTGATAAAGCAACGTCAGCTGATCCACCAACAAAATTTGGAACTCTTTCAGCAATGTATTGAATTATTTGATGATTTATATCACGCATTGACATTTTTTCACCATTAGTACGAATATAGTTTAAAACATCAGAATCAAGCTTAATATTTATATTTTCATCAAAAATAGCTTTTAATTCACTTATATCAAAATCCTTACGATTTTCTATATACTCTTTATAATCTTTAGCCCATTGATCATATTTTTTATCACTACGTGTTCTAATTGCTTCTTTAAAGGCATTAACTGCCAATTCAGACTCATAAAATGGTTCAGCTGGAACTCCTAATTTAGCTTTTATTTTTTTAATATCGTCTATAGAGAATACATGTCCATGAGCAAGATTACTTCCCGATAGTTCAGTATCTTGACCAATAGTTGTAACAACTTGAATAAAACCTGGACGAATAGCTTGCTTACATTTATTAATTGCTTCATTTATTTCTGAAACACTATTACCATCTTTAACAAACTCAACATGCCATCCCATTGCTCTGAAGCGTTCAGATACATTTTCTGTAAAAGTTTGTTTCTTATTTCCATCTAAAGTAACATTATTAGAATCATATAAAACAATTAAATTATTTAAACCATTATTAGCTGCAAAGGATGCTGCTTCATAAGCAACACCTTCCATTAAATCACCATCACTAGCTAAGCAGTAAACACGATAATTAAATAAACTATGAGGTTTTTCACCAACTTTAAATCGAGCTTCCAACATTTTTTCTGCTAAAGCAAGACCTACTGCTGTAGCTAAACCTTCACCTAAAGCACCACTACTAACATCTACACCTGGTGTAACACCTACTTCTGGATGCCCTGGTGTTTTATATCCATATCTTCTAAAATTTTGTAAATCTTCCATTGTAATATCCATGCCAGCCATATGAAGTGTAGCATAAAGTAAAGCTGAACCATGCCCAGCTGATAATACAAAACGATCACGATTTAACCAATTAGGATCACGTGGATTCAAATTCATGTGTTTAGCATAGATAGTATAAATTAAAGGAGCAGCACTCATGACGATTCCTGAATGACCACTACCAGCTCTATTTATCATATCTAAAGACAACGTTTTTAAATTGTTAATTATTTCTTTATCCATTTTTTCATCCCCTATTTTATCTTAAATTAATTATAGCAAAAATTTAAAAAAATGGAAATACAAAAATAATATTTAAATTACTTATTAATAATTATTTAAACTTATTTCTTTTTCTTGAATATTTTCATTTGACTCAATAATTGTTTGTACACCAGTAATAAGATAAAAGGAAATCAAAAAAACAATTGTAACTCCTATTAACAATTTACTTTTAAATAATTCTTTCATAAAACACTCTCCTTTTGACAATTATATTCTAGCACGAACATTTATTCGTGTCAATACAATTGCAAACAAATGTTTGACATTTGACATTAGCAATGTTATACTTTAAATAGTATATGGAGGTAGTTTATGAATGATTTGACCAAACGTCAAGGGGATGTTTTGGATTTTATAAAAAATTATATCGTTTCACATGGTTATCCACCAACAGTGCGCGAAATTGGAGCAGCTTTAAATATTTCATCACCAGCAACAGTTCATGCTCACTTAGAACATCTAGTTGAAAAAGGATTTATAAAGAAAGATGATTCTAAAAATCGTGCTATTGAATTATTATGTGATAATGAATTTGACATAAAAAATGAAGAAGTTATTAAAGTTCCTTTATTAGGCAAAATAACTGCTGGAAATCCTATTGAAGCTATTCAAAATCCTGATGAATATTTTGATCTCCCTGCCTATTTAATTCCTAAAAATGAGGAAGTTTTCACTCTTAAAGTTTCAGGAGATAGCATGATCAATGCTGGAATATTTGATGGTGATGTCGTTATCGTTGAAAAAAGAAATACTGCTCACAATGGAGAAATTGTTGTTGCCATGACCGAAGAAAATGAAGTAACTTTAAAAACTTTTTATAAAGAAAATGGTTATATTCGTTTACAACCAGAAAATGATACAATGGATCCTTTCATCTTCCCAACTGTAACCATTTTAGGCAAAGCAATTGGTTTATATAGAAAATTATAATGTCTTTTAAAAGAAGTATATTTAGTTTTATATACTTCTTTTTTATTTTTAATATATTACAAAATTAAAAGAGCAATTTTTGCTCTTTATTCATGAAAATAAATAACATCGACGATCTTACGAGTATTTCCAGTTATTACTTTAGCTGAACTATTTTTACTTTTAAAAATCAAAGAAGTACTGCCACCACCATCTAAATTAAAGCCAGTTTTACAACCAAGACTTTTCATATAATTGGCAAGTTCTACAAAAGAAAAACCATTACGAGCTTCTACAAAAACATCAGTTATAAAAACAAAATTATTTTTATCAATTTGGCAAAAACCTTGACGAATATTACGAGCTGTACCATCAGTTACTACTTTACTATTAGTAACTAAAACTGGTTCAAAACCAAAAGTATTTTTAACACCATCACTGATAATTTTATTAGATATAGCATTATTTCCAGAAGGATTATAGCCACCAGGATAAGTATAAGCAGCTAAATTACCATCTTTTTTTAAACCATATGTAACATACATAGTTGCAGGTAGTTTTTCTGAAGAAATATTACGCATTACTTTACCATCAGCTAATACAAGAGGAATTCCTGCTGTATAATTAAAAGCATTATTAACTAAATAATAGTCTTCATGACCAAAGACATTTTTTACTACAAAACCACTGGCGTTAATAGCGACTAATAACTTATTATTAAAGCCATTTTTATTAATTGCCCCATTAATAATATCTAAAGCTACGTCTACCTGATTGCCAAAATTCTCTGGTGCTTTTAATTTAAATTGGTTGTAAGGATCTTTAGCCCATACATGAGTTACATAATAAGAAGTTCTTCCACTACGTTTTTTACTTTCGATCCAAACTTTTAAGGTATCAGTATATTCTGATGCAATAATTGTTTCACTACCACTTGGGGTTATTGGACTATCATAAGGAATATATTCAATGTTGCAATTTACATTAGTACTATTTCCTAATTTATCATAAAAAGTAATAGTTAATGTTTGATTTAAACCAGATAATTCAATATAACTACTAGACCAATTGTATTTTTTTCCATTAATAGTATAACTTGCGATATCTTTATCTGAAGTTACAATATTCAAAGTTGTTTTATTTCCTTCAGCTTTTCCACTACAACTAGAAATTACTGGTCCTTGTTTATCAATATTAGAAATAGTAATTTGTGCTTTAGTTGCATTACTATCTTCATCATACATTATAAATTCATATACACCATTTTCATGTACCACATAATTAGTTATTTTCTGAGTGGATCTTAAACCATTTGGTAAGATTACGTGAGAAAAATTGGAAATATTGCTAGCAAAAGTAATATTAACATCTCCATTTGTTGCTTCTTCTGTATCTGCAATTAAAATATAAGTAGCTGAAATGACATTAACAGTACGTGTTAAAGTATACTTTTTACCATTTTCAACTAAAGTATAAGTAATAGTATATTTTCCTAATTTAGAAGTATTTACATTGCCACTTATTGAAACTTTATCTTTTAAATTTTTACCAGTTTTATTATTTTTACAAACAAACAAAGGGTCAACAAATTTTTCATTTAAACTAATATTCATAGGATTACTACCAATTAAATTAAAACTAATATCCCCAAAATAATTATTAGTTATTGTAATTGTTCGGGTTTTAACAACATTGCCTAATTTATAAGTTATGGTATAAGTTCCTTCTTTAGAAGGATCTAAATTAGAATTAACAATTACTTTTTTAGTTAAATCGTTATTTTTATTATCATAGGCTTTATAACCAGGTTCAATAAAACTTGAATTTATTCCTAATTCCATATTTTCTTCACCTGATAAAATAATCGTAATTTTACTTTTACCACAACTTCTAAAGATTAATAAACAAATGATTAAAATAATGACCCCTACTACTATATAAATTAAATATTTTTTATTCTTTCTTTCTTCTTCCATATTTCACCATTTATATACTATCGCTTATTTTATTATAAATTTTTTCTAAATTATCTAAAAAGTAATAATAAATTTCTTTTGTTTGTGTTACAACTATATCATTGGCTTCAATAACAAAATAACGTTCTTCTTCATTTTCTTTTATTTTCAAATTATATCTTTTAAATTTATCTTTTAAAAAAGTATAATCTTCTTTCTTTGTAAAAAAAACATAAATATTTTTTTTAGTTACTCTTAAAATTTCTCTAACAAAAGAAGGAATTTCATTTTTGATTTCTTCATAATTACAAAAAACATTATCAACACCATTTTTTAAATATTCATGAAGATGTTTTAAATTAAAATCATTATTGATTGATTCTGAAGTTTCCGAATCGGTATCTAAACTATTATTATTGTTATTTAAACAATATACTTCTGTAATTTTGGTATTTTTTTCGATTTTTTCTTCGATCGCAAGGAGATCACCTATTAATAATATTGATCCTTCTAATTTAGGAATCTCTTTTAATATCTTTTTCATTTTTACTCCTTTATTATTTCTTTTATAACATAACTTGCTCCAATTAATCCAGCAACACTTGGTACAAAAGAAATAGAGCCGATTACTTTTTCTACTTTTATTGGTTGTTCATCACTAAAAATTACAGGAATTTTACCTTTTATATGTTCTTTTTTTACAAAGTTTCGCAATTCTTTAGCAATTTTATCATAAGCGGTTTTAGATAAATCTGTTATTTTTATACGCGTTGGATCTAGTTTATTTCCCATTCCCATTGAAGAAATAAATTTAATTTTTCGCTTTAAACATTCTTTAATTAAATATTTTTTTGTTTTAATGGTATCAATACAATCAATGATAAAGTCTGGTTCTAAATTAAAAAGCAAATTTAAATTGTCAGTTGTTATAAATTCTTTTATTTTAATTACATGGCAATCAAGATTAATGCTTTTTATACGTTCTTCTAAAACGTCAACTTTTGATAAACCAATATTATTTTGATTAGTCATTAATTGTCTATTCAAATTAGACAAAGCAACATAATCAGCATCAATAATTATAAGAGTACCAATCCCTGCTCGCACTAAAGCTTCAACTGCATAAGAGCCAACACCACCTACACCTAAAACTAAAACTTTTTTTAAATGCAATTTTTTGACATTCTCAGCACCTATTAAAGCGATCGTTCTTTCAAACATTAAATCATCTCCTGCTTTAATACTTTTATGTTGTTTTCAATATCTTTTAAAATATAACTACCTGACACTAATATATCTGGAAGTCTTGAACCATTTAATTTCTTGATGGTTATATTATTTATTCCACCATCTAATTCAATGCTAATGTTATCGGGAATAAAATGCATTTTTTCTAATGCCGAAGATGAGAATACTTGACCACCTTTTCCTGCCTTAACAGTCATAATTAAAATTGTATCAATAAAAGGTAAATACGGCGTAACTTTTTTTATATCTGTATCTAGATCAACAGCTAAGCTACATTTAATATTATTTTCTTTTAAAAGAGTAAAAATTTCTTTTAAATTATCTTCTATTTCAACATGAACAGCTATTTGTTCAATAGGTAAATCTTTAATAGCATCTATATATGCTAAAGGGTGTTCAACCATTAAATGAACATCATTTTTTTTCTTGGAAATTTGTATTAAATTTCTTAATTCAGTTACAGGTAATTGATAATCACTTACGAAATTACCATCCATAACATCAAAGTGAATATAGTCTGTTAATGAATTATTTAACTCATTAATTACTTTAACACGATCATTAGCATTAAGAATTGATGTAGCTATTTTCATATTTTACCTCCTAATAAAATTTAAATAATTTTCATATCTTTCTTTTAATATTTCATTATTTTTTATTTGCTCTTTAATGAAACATCCATCTTCTTTAACATGCATACAATCACGATATTTACAATGCTCTAAAGCAGCAAACATATCAATCATGTTATCTCTTATTTCAATAGGTTTTAAAATGTTTAAATCAATACTTGAAAAGCCTGGTGTATCAGCTATTAAGCCTCCACTTACTTCCATTAATTCAGTGTGTCTTGTTGTATGTTTACCACGACCTAAAGCTTTAGAGATTTCACCAGTTTTTAATTCTAAATTATTATCTAAAAAATTTAATAAACTACTTTTACCAGCTCCACTTTGACCAGTAAAAACAGTTATTTTGTTTTGAAAAACACCAGCAAAGTTAGCTTTTTTTTCATTAGTTAAAACTAGATATCCTAAACTTTTATAATATTCAATATATTTAGTAATTTTAGCTTTTTCAGTATCATTTAATAAATCAAGTTTAGTAAAACAAATAATTGGTTTAATACGATTATATTCAATAACAACTAAAAGTTTATCAAGTAAGTTAGAAGAAAATTCAGGATCTTTACAACTAGTAACAATTAAAGCTTGATCAACATTACTTATTGGCGGTCGCACTAAAGAGTTAACTCGTGGATATATTTTTTCAATGATTTTTTTATTAGAATCAAAATCAACTATATCACCAACTAAAGGAGTTTCTTTATTATTTCTAAAAACTCCTCTAGCTTTGCAAATATATAAATTGTCTGATTTTATCGTATAATCATTGCTTATTTGTTTAACAATTCTACCCTTCATCATTTAATCCTTCAATCGGCATTGGTATTGCTACAGTAATCGATAAAGTATAAGGACTTGTTACACGCATACCTGGTTTACGACCTTGAGCAATTATTGTTCCTTCAGGGTAATCATTCGTTTGCTTTTCGATCTTTTGAACACTAACATCATGGCTTGTACAAAACTCTACTACTTTATCATATGTCCAGCCTTCACCAACAAAATCAGGATAAAGTGTAACTACATCCGGGATTGTCAAAGTAATACTTTCACCCTCACTAATAATAGTTCCGGCTTTAGGATCTTGAGCAATAATAGTATTTTCATTAATCTTGTTGTCTTCAGTAACTTCTTCAGTTTCAACGTTTATTTTAATACCTAGTTTTTCTAAACTACCTTTAATTTCGTAATAATTTTTACCTATATAATTTTCAAGAGCAATTCCATTTTGACCTGTTGAAACAACTAAAGATACTAATTTACCTTTCTTAACTGTTCTTCCAATGACAGGATCGGTTGAAATTACTTTACCTTTATCAATAGTATTTGATGATTTATATGTAATATCGTTACTTACATTTAAGCCTAAGTCTTTTAAAGCTTTTTCAGCTGCAGTCACATCCATATTAGATACATCAATAATAGTAACTTCAGGAACTTCTGTTAATTTTGGATATATTATTAATATTGATCCAAAAGCAAGCATTAAGAAAATACAGATTAAACCTGTTATTACTACAGCTTCATTTAATATTTTTCCTTTTTTTGAGGTTTTCTTCATAGTTAATGTCCCACCTAAATTTTCAAATTCAACTTTTTTTAAAGTTTTTAGCCTTTTTGTTTTATCAGTTTCATGTTCAGGAAAACGATAATAAACTGGTGCATCATTTTTGTGTTCTTCTGATAAACAAACTTTAATATCTTCATACATTTGATCAATATTATCATAACGATTATCAGGATTTTTAGCACAAGCACGCATTAAAATATTTTCAACACTTTGGGGAATTTCCGGATTTTTCTTACAAACAGAAGGCAAATCCTCTTTTAATTGTTTCATGGCAATTTCAACAGCATTTTCACCCTTAAAAGGAATAGTACCCGTTAATAATTCATACATTAAAATTCCTGTAGAATAAATATCACTTTTAACTGTTGTTGTTTTACCACTCGCTTGTTCTGGTGGCAAATAATGAACAGAACCCATAATCGAATTAGTTTGGGTCATTTCGGCTGTATTTAATGCCGTTGCAATACCAAAATCTGTTATTTTTATTGTGCCATCTTCTAAAATCATAACATTTTGAGGTTTGATATCACGATGAATTATTTGGTTTTTATGTGCACATGAAAGGCCACTTGTAAGTTGTAGCATAATATCAATTACTTCTGGTAAAGACAAAGCTCCTCTTTTTTTAATAAGATTTTTTAATGTCTGACCTTTAATATATTCCATTACAATAAAATAATTTCCGTTTTCTTCACCAACATCATAAACTTCAACAATATTTTTATGATTTAAACTACTAGCAGAAATAGCTTCACGTTGAAATCTTCTAACAAATTTTTCGTCTTCAGCTAAATCTCCTCTTAAAACTTTAACAGCAACTTCACGATTTAAAATTTCATCCTCGGCTAAATAAACATTAGCCATTCCACCTTCACCAATTGTCTTGATTATTCTATAACGATCATTTATCTTTTGCCCCTTTGTTATCAAGACTATTCACCATCCTTTGTCAAATATGCAATTGATATATTGTCTGTTCCCCCACGATTATTGCTTTTAATTACTAATTTATTTAATTTTTCTTCAACAGATGCATCGGTATCTAATACTTTCATTATTTGATCTTGTTCTAACATATTAGTTAAACCATCACTACAAAGCAAAATGCCATCAACATCAGTTTCAACATCAAATATATCCATTTCAATACTTGTAGTTGCCCCTAATGCTTTCATTAAAACATTTTTACGAGGATGATCTTTGGCTTCTTCTTCGGTCAATTCTCCTGATTTAACTAATAAATTAACTAGTGTATGATCATTAGTAATCTTATGTAATTCATGATTTTTTACAACAAATCCTGAAGAATCACCTAAATTACCAAATAGCAAATAATCTTTTGAATACAAAGCTACAACAATAGTTGTTCCCATCCCAGTACTCTCAGGATAATCTTGAGTATGTTTGATAATTAACTCATTCGCTTCAGAAACAGTAGTTTTAATCCAATTTATTGCTTCTTCTTTATCACCTATTTGTTCATTTTTTAAAAATCTATCAGTTAAATGATTGATAACGATATTAGACGCTACTTCACCAGCTCGATGACCACCCATACCATCAGCAACAGCTAATAAATATTCGCCATGACTATTTTCAACAATAGTTACACTATCTTCATTATGATCACGAATAGTTCCTGCATCTGTTATATAAAAATACTTCATTATTTTTCCTCCTCATAATTAGCCCTTAATTGACCACATGCAGCCATTACCTTAGAGCCAAACTCTCTTCTAATTGTAACATTTATATTATTTTTCTTTAAAGTATCATAAAATTTTAATATTGTTTCTTTATCACTTTTACCAAACTTATCATGAGCTGATGTTCGATTATAAGGAATTAAATTAACATAACAATTTATGCCTTTTAACAACTTAGCAAGTTCTAAAGCACAATCTTTAGTATCATTTAGATCTTTTAGCATAATATATTCAAATGTTACACGCCGATTAGTTTTTTTAATATATGCTTTTATTGCTTCCATTAATTCTTCAATTTTATACGCTTTATTAATAGGCATTATTTTATCGCGCAAATAATTATTTGGTGCATGTAAGCTAACAGCTAAATTAACTTGAGTATTAAGTTCCATAAATTCTTTTATTTTAGGTACAAGTCCACAAGTAGAAATTGTTATATGACGAGCCCCTAAGTCTATACCTTTAGGATCATTTATGACTTTTACAAAATCAATAACATTATCATAATTATCAAATGGTTCACCAATTCCCATTAAAACAACATGAGAAATACGAACATTTTTTAATTTTTCTATTTGTAAAATCTGCAAAACCATTTCTGATACTTCTAAATTACGAACTTTTTTTAAACGCCCACTTTCACAAAAAAGGCATCCCATATTACAACCAACTTCTGTTGAAATACAAAGGCTATAGCCATAATCATGATGCATCAATACTGCTTCAATTTTATTTTGATCTTTAAGTTCAAACAAGTATTTATCTACATCAACATCTGATTGTGATGTTAAAAGGTTTAACTCATCAATTGAAAAGTTCTCCTTTAATAACTGAATAGTAGTTTTGCTAATATTTTGCATTTCTTCAAAACTAGAAATACGTTTTTTATAAAGCCATTCATAAACTTGAGTTGCTTTAAATTTTTTTTCATTTTGTCCTATAAAAAATTCTTCTAATTTTTCACGGGTAAAATCATATATACTTTTCATAAATACACCCTTATTAAATTATACCAAAAAAAAGCAGAAAATAATATATTTTCTACTTATTTAATCATTTTATTAAGCTTTTTTAGATACAACATATGTTGTTGCTGCATCAGAGTCTAAAACCATTTTAATGCTTGTTATAGTTAAATCTTCTTCGAGATCTAAACTACCATTAGTTAACGTTCCAAGTAAAGAACCATCTTCTTTATAAAGTTTACCATTTAATGATGAACCATTATCGATTGTCAATTTCTTTTCAGCTAAACTAAAAGTATAAGTACTCTTTTGAATTACACCTGTTGATTTTACTGTTCCTTTAGCTGATCCACATTGAATATCAAAATTTAAATTAATTTTTGTATCAGTTGCCTTTCTTGTTATTTCTTTTAAATCAGTATTAGTGTTTTTTATTGTACAACCTGTATATGATACACTTATTTCTTGATTACCTTTAGTTATATTATAACTTGATTTAATGCTTCCTTTAGCTTTTTCTAAAGTAACATCATCTGCTGTTAACCATTTAGCTTTTAAGGTAATGGAACTAGTAATTTTACTTTTCTCAGTATATTTAGTAGTACCATTATACCAACCACTGAAAGTATAATTAGCTTTGGTAGTTGTTGGTAAGGTGCCAAGGGCATCACCTGCATATAATTCAGCTTCTGGAACGGCAGTTCCCCCATTAGTATTGAATGTTACTTTAACTTTAGTTTTTTCTTTATAACTTGCTATTAAAGTAATACTTTTTGTTACTTTTTGATTAAAATCATATTTCTTACCATCTAATTGCCATTCAATAAAAGTTGCTCCTTCTTTAGTTGGATTAGTTGGTTTTTTAACTTTAGCATCTTTTTTTACTACTACTGGTTCAATAGTATTAGCACCATTAGTATCGAATGTTACTGTGTAAGTTATTTCGCTTGGATCAAGAGCTTCATATTTAGCAACTAATGTAATATCACTTGTCACTTTTTGAGTAAAATCATAAGCAACGCCATTTAATTGCCATTCAACAAAACGATATTCATCTTTTTTAGGATCAGTAGCCGGTTTAGCTACAACTTCGTTTTCTTTAACAGTAACAGGATCAATAGGAGTTGCTCCATCAGTATCAAATGTTACTGTGTATTCTTTCGCTTCTTCTTGATATTTAGCTGTCAAAATAGTGTTACTAGTTATTTTTGAAGAAAAATCAAATTTAGTATCTCCTACATACCAACCCAAGAAAGTTTCATCACTTATTACTTTAGAACTTGCGGTATCATTTTCTTTTACAACAATAGCTTCAACATTATCTTTGTTAACAAAAACAACAGCATAATAGTTTTTCTTCTTTAAAAGAACAAAAGCAAAAGCAATCATTAATATTAATATTATTATTAAATAAATTAAATGAATTTCTTTACTTGGTTCAACTCGTAACTCTTCTTTGGGAGCTACTGGTTCGGGAGCTTGATAACCATTAGGAACATAGTTATTAACTCCAGGATTAAAATTCATTTGTTCCACTTGTTGATTAGGATCAAAATTATATCCATTAGCATTTTGATTATTAAAATCGTTAGGTACGTTATTCATAAATTCTCTCCTTTTTATTCTACTTTAGTACCACAATTAGTACAATAAAGTGTTTCTACTTTAGTGCCACAATTAGGGCAAAAACGTTCTAAAACTTTAGCTTCAGGTATTACCCCTAATGTCATAAAACGAGCAACTGCTAAGTTTAAACTAGGAATAGCTATTATTGCATAAATTATTAAAGTAATTGCCAAAATAACTGATATTATAGCTATTGTTATCGATGAAAATAAAACATTATCAACAGCATTCCACATAAAAGTATCCCAATACAAACTTACTAAAGAAACGCCAGACATTAATAAAGTCCCTACTAATATTATAAGATAGGCTAGAAGTATTAATATAATTGGCCAAACATAACTAAGTGTTAAAGTAAATAGTTGCATTTTTTTATTCTTTAATTTTTCATTAGCTTCGCTTAAAAACTTAAAATCTTTAGTTGGATGAACAGCAAAAATATACAATGCTCCAGTATAAATAATATTTAAAATTATTCCTGGAACAATAAGTATTGAGCCTAAACTAATAGCAAGATTAGCTAAAACTCCCACAAAAAATAAAGGATAAATATATTGATAATAATCAAATATTTGACCGATATTAACTTTTTTATTGTTAATTAAATCAATTAATAATTTATAAAGACCAACAGTAAGTGGTGTTGCTAAACCATTTACTAGCAAATTTATTAATAATTTTAGCCATTGATTATTAGTACCAATAAACCTTGTAAATACTCCAGTAATAGCTGAAATAATAAATAATGCTAAAAAGATAGTGCCACGTTTGCCGGAAATGTTTTTACTGACATAAAGTCTAATTTCTTGATTTGATTGCATTAGTCAATATTCTTACATTTTTCGCATTTTTTAGCAATAATGTAAGCCCCCACACCAAGACCAATTGTTAAAGCAGCTCCAAGAGCTATATAAAGACCTAATTTCTTTTTATTTTCCATATTATTCCTCCTTAATTATATACAATTATAGCACATTTTTAGTCTTCAAATAAATCATTGACAAGTTGATTGACACTTTTTAACCTTTTTTCTTTAGTTTCCATATCTAAAGTAACTTTTAAAACATCTCCTTCTTTAGCTGTTGGTGCAATTTCTCTTGGAATATTTACAAAATTCCCATCAGGAAGCTCAACAACTAAAAAGTTTTCTTCAATCCGATCTACAATTAAAGTCATTTTTCCACCTTCACATCTATATTATAACCATCAGTTGTAAAAATAATATCGCCATTTTGATCAGTTCTATAAATTTTAATATTCTTTTTTTCTAAACGATCAAGTACTTCTTGATGAGGATGTTTATAATCGTTATTAAGACCGACACTAATAACCGCATAGCTAGGATTAACTTTATTTAGAAATGCTTGACTAGTACTTGTTCTAGAACCATGATGTCCTACTTTTAAAACATCAGCTTCTACATCACCAGTTATTTCTTTTTCACTCAAAGTTTCAGCATCACCCATAAATAAGAAACTTTTCTCTTTATAAGTTAATTTTAAAACAATCGAATAATTATTAAGTGATTCATAACTATCTTGATTAGGTGCTAAAACAACTAATTTTAAATCATCAGTATCTATAATTGTATTGCCAGCTTTAGCTGTCTTAATTTTTAAATTTTTATCTTTAATAGTTAGCAATAGATTTTCATATGTTTTAGTTGTTGTAACAGCTTTTGGCATATAAATTTGACCAATATCAAAGGCTTTTATAACAGCACTCATACCACCAATATGATCACTATGAGGATGAGTTGCAAAAACATAATCAATTTTGCTAACATTTTCTTCTTTTAAGTATTTAATTATTTTATCTGATGCATCTTTAATACTAGCATCAATAAGGATTGTTTCATTAGTCGGTAATTCGATAAAAATCGAATCTCCTTGCCCAACATCTAAAAAGTGAACTTTTAATTCTTCACCTGGAGTAATAGCAACTGTCCCTTGAAATAATTCAAAAGCCCCAGCTAAAACCATAAATATTATTGTTAAAATTACAGTATACTTCTTCTTCATTTTTCCTCTCCTACATTGTTGGTATTAAAAAATAAAATATAAACAAAATCGTTATAATTGTATTAACTAAAGTAATATTACTTTTAACATTTTTACCTTTAAGTCTATTAATAATATAAATAATTAAATTAATTAAAAAATATGCAATAATTCCTACTCCTATGCCATCAGTTATAGAATAAGTTAAAGGCATTAAAATAATTGTTAAAAAAGCAGGTACACTATTTCTAATATTTTTTAAATCGACTTTTGTAATATTTTTTAACATTAAAGCCCCAACATAAATTAAAGCACTAGCACTTGCTGCTATCGGAATAAAAGCAAAAAGTGGTAGTAAAAAAATTGATAATAAAAACAAAATTGCTGTCGTAAAAGAAGTTAATCCCGTTTTACCACCTTCAGCAACACCAGCTCCAGACTCAACAACAGTAGTAATAGTTGTAGTACCAAGCATTGCTCCAATACATGTTGCTAAAGAATCACTTAGCATTATCTTGCCGTAATTTAAGGGCTTGCCTTCTTTATCAACTAATCCAGCATTAGTTGTACAGGCAACAACTGTTCCAATAGTATCAAACATATCTACCATGGAAAAGGAAATTACTAACATCAAACTCGTAAATAAAGATCCTTGAGGAATATTCATTCCTTCTTTAAATATTGTAAGAAAAGTACTATTACTACCAAAAGAAAAGAAAGATTTTAAATTAGTAAAAATATTCCAACTAATTCCTGGAACATTACCAGCTAAAATACTCAAATCAGCAACTTTTAAAGGAATAGATAATAGGGTTGCTGACAAAATTCCAATTATAACCGAACCTTTTACTTTAAAATGACTAAGAACTGTTATTACAATTAAGCCAAAAAGAGCAACTATTGCTTGACAAGCAGGGCCACCTAAAACCCAATTAGCTTTAGAACCAAAATCGATTAATTCCACTAAAGTAAATTGATTACCTGTAATAATCGAAGCATTTTTAAGACCAATAAAAGCTATAAAAAAACCAATCCCTACCGAGATAGAATCTCTTATACATTTAGGCATCCCTTCAAAGACTTTTTCCCGAATGGGTTTATTATCAATCTTAATGATCGAAAGTAAAATGAAAAGAATACCACTAATAAAGATCAAAAATAAAACATTACCCAAACTATAAGATATGCCAAGACTACCACCGACAATCGCACCAACTAAAGCATTTATTCCCATTCCCGGTGCTTGAGCTAAAGGCATTTTAGCAACAAAAGCCATTAAAATTGAACCAATAAAAGCCCCTAAAGCTGTTGCTATAAAGACCGAAGAAAAACGTGGATCAGCACTACCATTAACCAAAATGTTATTCGGATTAACTGTTAAAATATAAGCAGTTGCTAAAAAAATAGCTAAACCAGCAAATATTTCAGTACTTACTTTGGTTTTGTTCTCTTCTAACTTAAAAAATTTAATTAACTTTCTCATATTCACCCTCTATCCTAATAATATAATAGCATAATTAGTAAAAAGAAAAAAGATGCTTTCGCATCTTTAAGCTTCAAGTGTTTGTTTTATAAAATTTTTAAGTTCTCGATCACTTATAACATTACCACTTGCTAATACTTGATCATCAAAGATCAAAGTAGGAATAACTTTAATTCCGTACTTTTCTTTTTCCTTTGCACTGATCTTTTCAATGTTAATTGGGACTTCTACTTCCCTTTCAACTTTATATAAATTTTTAATAATCTTCATTCCATTACTGCAATCTGCACCTATTAATTTAAATTCCATATTTCTTTCCTTTCTTTTTTTAATTCAAAATTTTTATCTTATTTATCACCTCTAATAAAAATTTTAAACTATTATTTTGGTAGAAATATGGTTTTTTTGTCGCAAATTAAATTAAATCTTTTTTATTAGGCATATTTTTATCTTTAAGTAAAAACTCATGAATAAGTTCTTCTTCATTACCAACTTCGATATCTTCAATACGATCAACACGCAATTTCTCACTTATTAGTATTGATTCAATATTCATAACAGCTTCTTCTAAAGAATCATTTACAACAACATAATTATATTTAGTTATTTCATTAATTTCTTTATAAGCAGTTCTAAAACGAGAAATTATTTTATTATCATCTTCCGTTCCTCGACTCTTTAATCTCGAAAGTAATGTTTGCATATTTGGTGGCAAAATAAATATAAATATCGCTTCCGGAACTAATTTTTTAATATTTAAAGCTCCTTCAATTTCAATTTCTAAAATAACACTTTCACCATTATTTAAATGTTTACTAACTTCACTTCGAAGAGTTCCATAATAATTTCCATTATAACAAGTATATTCTAATAACTCACCTGATGCTATCTTGTTTTCAAAACAATCTTTGGTTACAAAAAAATATTCACGACCATCTTCTTCATAATCACGTTTAGCTCTTGAAGTCATAGAAACAGATAAAGATAAATCATTATTTTTCTTAAGCAATTCTTTTATTATTGTTCCTTTACCAGATCCACTTGGACCACTTATTACTATTAAACTCCCAGTCTTTTTTCTCTTTAGCATATTATTTCCTTTCATCTATAATAAATATAGCATTTAATAAATTTATTAGTCAAGAAAAAATCAGCTAAATCATTTAATAAATATTAAAAATAGATAAATGATAAAATCATCTATCTATTCAACTTCTTTTTTACATTCTGAGCAATATTTTTTCTTACCCTTTTCTAAAACTACTCCCCCACAATCAGAGCAACGTTCTAATGTTGGTTTATCCCAGTAAGCAGTTTTACAATCAGGATAATTATTGCAACCATAAAATACTCTCCCTCTTTTGCTTTTTTTTACAATAATTGTTCCTGAGCAATTAGGACATGGGATTATTTCAATTTCTTTTTTAGCCTCAACTTTAATATATTTGCAAGTTGGATAATTACTACAAGCGACAAATTCGCCATATTTTCCTTTACGAACAACTAAAGGACTACCACATCTTGGGCAATCTTCTCCAGTTTTAGGAGCTTCTTTCTTTTCCATAGCACTAAAAGCTTCTTTTACAGCTGGTTCAAAATCATCATAAAAGTCTTTCAAAGTTTTTTTATAATCTCTTTCACCTAAAGCTATTTCATCAAGATTCTCTTCCATATTAGCTGTATATTTAACATTTATTATGTGACTAAAAAACTCTTGCAATTTATCAGTTATTTCTATTCCAATTGGAGTTGGTACGAACTTTTTATCTTCCATTGTTGTATAACCACGAGTTCTTAATGTTTCCATAATAGTTGCATAAGTACTTGGTCTACCGATACCAAGTTCTTCCATTTCTTTTATTAATTTAGCTTCAGTATATCTTGCCGGTGGTTTAGTAAAGTGTTGATCTTTAACTATCTCATTACTAGCAATAACACTAGAATTATAATTTTCTAAATTTGGTAAGATCTTATCTTCACTATCTTCAAAATCTTTATATACTTTCAAATAACCATCAAAAGTAATAACTTGACCTGTTGCTTTAAATTGATAGTTATTATTATCAAAGATAATAGTTGTTCCTAGAACTGTTGCTTCTTTCATCAATGAAGCTAAAGCACGATAATAAATTAAACGATATAATTTATATTCATCACTCGTTAAGTAAGCTTTTACACTTTCTGGAGTTCTATTAATACTAGTTGGTCTAATAGCTTCATGGGCATCTTGAACATTTTCATTTTTCTTAGCTTTTTTAACATGACCAACATATTCATGACCATATTTAGTTTCAATAAATTTATAAGTAGATTTTATAAATTCATCGGAGAAGCGAACAGAATCAGTACGCATATAACTAATTAAACCGACAGTTTCATCTTCTAACTCTATTCCTTCATAAAGTTTCTGAGCAATCATCATTGTCTTTTTAGAACTCATGCCTAATTTATTAGAAGCATCTTGTTGCAAAGTACTTGTAATATATGGGTACTTAGATTCACGTTTTCTTTCTTTATTTTCTACGTAATCAATTTTAAAACTTTTAGAAAGTTTACTTAATACTTCATTAGCTTGAACTTCAGAAGCTATTTCAATCTTTTTATGATTGTACTCAAATAATTCAGCATCAAATTCTGAAAACTTGGCTGTTATAGTCCAATACTCTTCAGGTCTAAAAGCTTCAATTTCTCTTTCACGATCAACAACTAGTTTTAAAGCAACACTTTGAACACGACCAGCTGACGATCCCGAAGTTTTAGCTTGCATTAATTTACTTAAACGAAAGCCGATAATACGATCTAACATTCTTCGTGTTTCTTGAGAATTTACTAAGTTTTGATCTATAAAACGGGCTTTATCAAAAGATGCTAAAACAGCATTTTTGGTTATTTCATTAAAAACAATACGTTTATAATTATCATTAGTTAATCCTAAAGCATTATAAAGATGCCAAGAAATAGCTTCTCCTTCACGATCAGGGTCGGTTGCTAAATAAACAAAGCTTGATGCTTTAACATCTTTTTTTAATTCATCTATTAATTTCTTTTTACCTTTAATAGTAACATAATCAGGTTTAAAATCATTTTCAACATCAATACCTAGTCCATATTTACCTTTAGTTGAAAGATCCCTTATATGTCCTTTACTAGATACTACTTTAAAATCATTGCCCAAGTATTTCTCGATTGTATGAGATTTGCTTGGAGATTCGACTATTACTAAATTTTTAGTCATAAGTCACTTCCTTTTTCATTTTAATTTATACACTATAAAAACATTATTGTCAACAACTTATAATTTTTAACAGTAATAAGGAGTGAAAATTAAATTTCACTTTTTATTTTGATAAAAACATAAAA
>ERZ824600.1791-NODE-1791-length-24756-cov-2.758755_pt1 | contig 24756 bp, 24 predicted proteins | sample MGYA00519933_ERZ824600 | MGnify/ENA primary metagenome ERZ824600 (study PRJEB31778, sample SAMEA3449178) | human gut metagenome | biome: human gut; feature: human-associated habitat; material: faeces | place: United Kingdom | collected 2010/2012 ... | reverse complement strand
AGAAATGCCCTTGAGCAGAAGACAGGCAAGAGAATCCGTCTCTGGGATTTCAAGAAGGAGCTTGAGAGAACCATGGAGATCCTTCAGATGGATCCATCTTATGCGGAGAGAGACCTGAATGTGGGATTTTCAGGTGGTGAGAAGAAGAAGGCAGAGATACTTCAGCTTCTGATGCTCAAGCCATCACTGGCAATCCTTGACGAGACAGATTCAGGACTTGACGTTGATGCAGTCCGTACAGTATCAGCAGGTATCGAGGAATACCAGAAGAACTGCAAGGGAAGTCTGCTTATCATCACACACAGCACCAAGATCCTTGAGTCACTCACCGTTGACTACACACATGTCATGGTTGAGGGCAAGATCATAGAGACTGGTGACGCATCACTTGTGGACAAGATCAACGAGTCTGGATTTGCAGAGTATGAAAGGATATAAAAGATGAAGGAAAAGACATATGTAGAGGACATAGACAGAAATATATATGACTTCAAGTATGATGACAAAGATGCCTATAAGCTTAAAGCTGGTCTCACACCTGAGATAGTTGAGCAGCTTTCAAAGGAGAAACATGATCCGGCATGGATGCAGAATTTCAGACTTGAGTCTTTACAGATATACAACAATATGCAGGTGCCTGACTGGGGCCCATCCATCGAGGGACTGGATATTGACAATATAGTTACTTACGTAAGACCAAATACCAAGATGAAGGGCAGCTGGGATGAAGTCCCTGAGGATATCAAGGATACATTTGAGAGACTTGGAATCCCTCAGGCTGAGAGAAAATCCCTTGCGGGAGTTGGTGCACAGTACGATTCAGAACTCGTATATCACAATGTCCGCCAGGAGGTTGCGGATATGGGAGTTGTGTACACTGATATGGAGAGTGCACTCACAGGTGAGTATGCAGACATGGTGCAGAAGCATTTCATGAAGCTTGTCACCCCTCATGATCACAAATTTGCAGCACTTCACGGAGCTGTGTGGTCAGGCGGTTCATTTGTATATGTGCCACCTGGAGTAAAGGTTGAGATCCCACTTCAGTCATACTTCAGACTTAATGCAGCGGGCGCGGGTCAGTTCGAGCACACACTCATCATAGTAGATGAGGGGGCGGACCTACACTTTATAGAGGGATGTTCGGCACCGAAGTACAATGTGGCGAACCTTCACGCAGGCTGTGTGGAGTTGTTTGTCGGCAAGAACGCAAAGCTCAGATATTCAACCATAGAGAACTGGTCCAAGAACATGTACAACCTGAACACCAAGAGAGCTCGAGTTGAAGAGGGTGGAACCATCGAGTGGGTATCGGGTTCATTTGGATCACATGTGTCATACCTTTACCCGATGAGCGTGCTCAAGGGCAAGGGCGCCAGGATGGAGTTCACCGGAGTTACATTTGCCGGTAAGGGACAGAACCTTGACACAGGAGCGAAGGTAGTTCATGCGGCACCTGACACAAGCTCATATATCAACACAAAGTCTATCTCCAAGGACGGGGGTATAAGCACATTCCGTTCATCAGTTGTAGTGACAAAGGAGGCTGAGAACTCCAAGGCAGCAGTTTCCTGCCAGTCACTTATGCTTGATTCGATATCACGTTCGGACACAATACCGGCCATGGATATCAGAACCAAGAAGGTAAATGTGGGACATGAGGCACAGATAGGAAGCATCAGTGACGAGGCCGTGTTCTACCTGATGTCCAGAGGAATGAGCGAAGAAGACGCGAGAGCATGTATAGTCAGTGGATTTGCAGATAACGTATCGAAGGAGCTGCCGCTTGAGTACGCTCTTGAGATGAACAACCTCATCCGTCTTGAGATGAAGGGCAGCATAGGTTAAGGAGGTGCGGTGACATGGAGAACATTAACGAGATGAAGATCAACAAGCTCCCGGCAAAGACATGGTACTGGCTTCGCATGAACGACACAGCACTTAACTGGAATCCAGACATGGCGGGATGCAGTGTGAAGATAGATGGCGGAAAGAAGGCTGATAAGCAGGCTTCTGATTTCGATGGAATAGAGACTGGTGCAGGAAGAGATGCGGACGTACTCTTCGCACAGCAGGCAGCAGGAAGTGTACTCGTTGCGGACGAGACCAATAAAGGGCAGACAGTGCACGTGCTGATAAATGGAATCGGGGCAAATGGCAGCAGCGGCTATGCTTACGTGCAGGCAGATGCAGGTTCAGACATGACAGTCATAGAGACATTTGGTGAGAATGCGGAGGGCGGCAGCCTGGCATTCAGAACACGCTTTAATATAGAGAAGGACGCACACATACGTCTTGTGCAGATATTTATGCAGGATGAGAACACGACCATACTCAACGATGTGGGAAGTGAGTGTGCAGAGAACGGACAGCTCGATGTACTTCAGATATTTATCGGCAAGGGCAACCTGTACAACGGCGTGAGAACTGAGCTTATCGGTAAGCGAGCTTCAACCAACATGGATATAGGTTACCTGGGACAGAAAAAACAGGTTATAGATATAAATCTTGTAGTGAACCATATAGGCAAGAAGACCAACTGTAGCATACAGGTGGATGGAACACTTAAGGATGCGGCTCAGAAGATATTCAGAGGTTCGATAGATTTCAAGACAGGTTCATCGGATTCAAAGGGAGCTGAGACAGAGAATGTACTGCTTCTAGGTGATGATGTGGTGAACAAAACTATACCACTCATCCTCTGTGCAGAGGAGAATGTTGAGGGCTCACATGGAGCGACCATCGGTGAGCTTGATGAGGATACACTGTTTTATTTCGCATCAAGGGGAATCGATATGGAGACAGCTGAGGACATGATGACCAATGGCAAGATGGAGGTCCTCTACCGCAAGATCCAGGACGAGGACACAGAGAAGTTGGTGGAGAAGCAGCTTGCGGAGGTAATGGAATATGACAGACAGGAATTATAGAGAGGATTTTCCTCTGTTGAGGAATAACGATACAGCATATATAGACAATGCGGCCACAGCACAGAAGCCACAGGTGGTCATAGACGCTGAGAGAGAGTTCTACGAGAAGAGCAATGCGAATCCGCTCAGAGGCTTCTATCCACTCAGTCTTGAGGCTACAGAGAGGTATGAGAGTGCCAGAAAGGTTGTGAGAGATTTCATCCATGCGGATTCCGAGAAGGAAATAATCTTCACAAGGAACACCACGGAGAGTCTTAATCTTGTGGCATACAGCTATGCACTTAACAACCTGAAAGCCGGCGACGAGATAGCGGTCACCATCATGGAGCACCACAGCAACATGCTTCCATGGCAGATGGCAGCCAGAGTCACAGGCGCAACTCTCAGATATCTCGACTGCGAGAAGGATGGAACGCTGACTGACGAGACCATCAATTCCGGAATCAACGAGCACACAAAGCTGCTTGCTGTCGGACATGTGTCAAATGTCCTCGGATGTGTGAATCCGGTCAGAAAGATGGCTGACAGAGCACACAGCTTTGGCGCGGTTGTCGTTGTCGATGGCGCACAGAGTACACCGCATATGGCTATAGATGTGCATGAGCTTGGCGCTGATTTCTTTGCATTCTCAGGCCACAAGCTGATGGGACCTATGGGAATAGGAGTGTTATACGGAAGACAGGAGTTGCTTGACGCCATGCCTCCATTCATGTCAGGTGGAGAGATGATAGATTCAGTTTCAAGGGATGGCGCGGTATATGCGGAATTGCCTCACAAGTTTGAGGCTGGTACAGTCAATGCGGCAGGAGCTGCGGGACTTGCGGCTGCTATAGGCTACATCAAAGAGGTTGGATTTGACTATATAGAAAAGAGAGAGCTGGAGCTCACGACCCGTGCCATGGAGGGACTTGCAAAGCTTCCTCATGTGCATGTCATCGGTTCAGATAAGCCGGAGAACCACACCGGAATAGTGGCGTTCACCATAGACAATGTACATCCGCATGATGTCAGCGAGATCATGGCTGCGGATGGAATAGATGTGAGGGCTGGACATCACTGCGCACAGCCACTGCTTGTACACCTTGGCGTGTACAACACGACAAGGGCAAGTTTTATGTTCTACAATACAGATGAAGAGGTAGATGCATTTGTGGAGAGTGTCGCAAATGTGAGAAGGAGAATGGGATATGCAGAATAATATTCAAAACAGGAATTTTTATAATGAGATCCTTACAGAGCACAATATGAGACCTGAATTCAAATATGATCTTCCTGCAGCAAATGTTGTGCTGGAGGGTGTAAATCCCAACTGTGGTGATGACATCTGGCTTAAACTGAAGGTTGAGAACGGAGTCATCGAGGATGGATCATTCGTGGGAGACGGATGTGCTATATCCCAGGCGTCGGCAGATATAATGCTTGGAATGATCATAGGAAAGACCAAGGAGGAGGCCTTGAAGCTTGGGCAGCTCTTTCTGAAGATGATACAGGGAGAGGCTACAGACGAGGAGATAGACCAGCTTGAGGAGGCATCAGCGCTCAAGGATATAGCGCACATGCCGGCCAGAGTAAAGTGTGCGGTCCTCGGATGGCACACCCTTGAAGAAGCACTGAAGAATATATCATAAGGGTGGATTCCTTATGATAATGCGGGCGCTGCGCGAAGCGCATCGGAATGCGCCTGCTCCACATATCGTAGATATTCTTTATCTGCATCTTAACTATAGGCATGATATACTTCACTTGAATGTGTGAAAGCGGGCGCCGCTGGTAAGATCTATGTCGTTTGTGACATAAGGTGTACTGGTGGCGCTTTCTTTAAAATAATCCAAAAGGGATTGATACATATGAAAAAAATAAATATACAAAAAAGCAAAAAAAATAAGGGGTGTAAATGTAAGAACATTATAAAAAATGTGCTGTTGATGCTGGTGATGATAGCCATAGGGGTTGGATTGTGTCTGATAATAAAGACAACATTTACTACAGACATATTGATACCGGCCGTCATGGTGTTTTCGGTATTTTTGATATCGGTGTTCACTGACGGATATGTGTATGGAATACTGGCATCTGTAGTCAGTGTGATAATAGTGAATTTTGCATTTACATTTCCGTATTTCAAGATAGATTTCCTGATACCTGAAAATATCACATCGGCGATAATCATGATAGCCATAGCGTTTATCACCTGTGGTTTTACAAGTAAGATAAAGCATCAGGAAATGCTCAAGAAAGAAAGTGAGATGGAGAAAATGAGGGCGAACCTGCTGCGTGCAGTGTCGCATGATTTTCGAACTCCGCTTACCACCATTTACGGGGCCAGCTCGGCACTTATAGAGAGTGGCAGCGAATTCACGGATGAGCAGAAGGAGAAGATGCTCAGGGGAATACAACAGGATTCCCAGTGGCTTTATCGTATGGTTGAGAATCTGCTGTCAGTAACGAGGCTAGACGGAGACATTAATCTCATAAAGACCCCGATAGCCCTGGATGAGCTGATAGATTCGGTGCTTATCAAATTTGCAAAGAGATATCCTGATCAGGAGGTAGAAGTCGATCTGCCCGATGAGCTGGTCATCATACCAATGGATGCAATTCTCATAGAGCAGGTTATCATCAATATCCTTGAGAATGCAGTACAGCATGCAGAGGGAATGAAGAATCTGGCATTGAATGTGAAATGCGATGGCGACAGGGTTGTGTTTGAGGTACAGGATGATGGCGATGGAATACCGGAGGATAGGTTGAAGCACCTGTTTGATGGAAGCCTTCTGGGGGACAGCTCTGATGAGGTGTCCGCGGACTGCAGGCCGAGAAGAAATGCCGGAATAGGTCTGTCGGTATGTGCGACCATCATAAAAGCACATGGAGGAGATATAAGTGCATACAATTCCGCGGAAGGTGGTGCAGTATTCAGGTTTACACTGAAGATAGAGGAGGTTACGGATGAGCAATAACAAATACAAAGTCTTGATAATAGAAGATGAACAAAATATCAACAACCTGCTGGATACCCTGATGCAGGCAAATGGTTATCAGACGATCATAGCCACATCCTGCGGGAGTGGACTTATGATGTATGCGTCTCATAGGCCTGACATAGTTATACTTGATCTCGGACTCCCGGATAAGGATGGTATATCGTTCCTCACAGAGATAAGAAAGACGGATTTCACGCCGGTCATAGTTCTCTCGGCGAGATCTGATGAGAAGGATAAGGTGGAGGCTCTCAATCTGGGTGCAAATGATTATGTTACAAAACCATTTGGTTCGGAGGAGCTGGTTGCCAGGGTCAGATCTGCACTCCGCACAGTGCTTTACCAGGCACATGACAGTGAACTGCCGACAGGGAAATTCCAGACTGGGGATCTGCTCATAGACTATGAGGCCAGACGAGTGTTCATAGGGGATGAGGAGATCAAGCTGACTCAGACTGAGTACAACATAGTCGATCTTCTGTCCAGACATCCGGGCAAGATGCTTACATACAGTTTTATAGTCAAGGAGGTCTGGGGCTACAATGACATGGGAAGCACCAAGAGACTTCAGGTCAATATGGCGAATATAAGAAAGAAGTTCGGAGTGAAGCCGGGCAAGAAGAGTTTTATCATCAATGAGCTGGGCGTGGGATACAGGATGTGTGATGATGAGTGACAGATAATGGAATAAGACGAGAAGCCGGGGATACAATAAGTGGATTGTATATCCGGCTTTTCGCCTTTTTATACAAAATAATAGGGAATTTTGCGAGATTGACAAAAAAATGCGTATAATTCATAATTGTGATATGGTGTATTAAAAAGGGAAGGTTATGTTTTAAGGAAAAAGGAGGAACTTTATGAAAAGAAGTAACAGGTTTATGGCGGTCATTGCGGTGATCCTTGCATTTGCATTGACATTTACAGGTGTCAGCATTCCGGCAAATGCGGCGGCCACATCAACCGTCAAGAGTATCACGGTGAAGAATCTTCCAAGTAATACTCTTACACTCAAGGCGGGGAAAACATTTACACTGAAGACAAATACGACTTCAGGCAATCTGAAATTCTCAACAAGCAATAAAAAGATCGTGACAGTATCTTCTACAGGTAAGATAAAAGCAGTGAAAAAGGGTAGTGCAAATATCACGATCTCTCTCAAGTCAAATGCGAAGATCAAGAAGGTGGTGAAGGTCACAGTCGGACAGCCGGCCACAAGAGTCAAGGTGAACAAATCTGCGCTGACGATCAAGAAGGGCAGGTCGGCAGTGATAAAGGCGACAGTAGGTCCTAACACAACCAGCAATAAGAAGGTTATCTGGAAGAGTAGCAATTCCAAGATCGCAAAGGTAAGCGCTACAGGCAGGGTCACAGCGGTAAAAGGCGGAACAGTGACTATCACAGCAGTGGCTGCTGACGGTTCAGGAAAGAAAGCAGTCTGCAAGGTAACAGTAAAGGCACCGATAACATCATTAAAATTCAGCAAAATAAGTGGAAGGCTGTATGTAGGCAAAACGATGCAGCTCAGCCCAGTTATAAAGCCGTCAGATGCAACCAATAAGAAATGTGCATGGAGTTCTTCAAATGATAAGGTAGCCATGGTAAATTCTGCAGGAAATGTATATGCAGCTGCTACAGGAACAGCGGTGATAACAGCGAAGGCTACAGATGGCACCGGCAAGAAGGCTTCGTACAAAATAACGGTCGAAAAACCAGTCACAATTGTATCGGCAATGATGAGTAACCCTCGTACAGTTAAACTTACGCTGTCATCTGAACAGAAACTGACGTCCTCAAGTTTTTCAATCAAGGCGAGTACAGTGATGAATGGTAATTATAATTACAATATTCCATTTGACAGTGTTACAACAAAAGACAATAAGAACTATACGATTGCACTGAGAAGAGGCTATACATTGTCAAGAAAGGCAAGAATCTGCATATATATAAAGGGACTTACGGGTACAGGTAATTCTAAAATTGAGACATATTATTCTGGAGACGTGAATAATAGAACGATTTATGTATCCTATAAGTGTGAGCAGAATGTTGGTATGAATAAGACTCTGGATGTAAATAGCATTGAAGGTTATAAGGGCATATGTGTGATCAATGTAGTGGGCCTCCCTGCCGGCGTGAAATACAAGGTGGATCCAGGAGATGCCAATAAGGTTTATTTCAGTGGAAAACCGACTAAGGCGGGAACGACTGTGACAACTGTTAAAGCAGTCGATGAACTGGGAAATGTGGACACTTATGAAATTTCATGGAATATATACAGCCAGACAACGATTGCAGGAAATTATGAACCAGTATTTAAAATTATGGGACGTAACAGCCATATCTGTAGGATCAACAATAGTATTGCAGCTGTGGCTGGCGGTTCCGGAAGTTATACATACAGTTTTGTCGGAGAAAGTTATAATCTCAGCATTGATTCAAAAGGAAAAATAACCGGTAAATTAGAAGAAGAAGGTACATATAATCTCAAAGTAAAAATAACAGATGCCAACAACGAAAAAATAAGTACCATAGTTGGTTGTGTGATAAAAACTATACTTGGATCAACTCTTATGGGGTATGTCAGAGATAAAAATGGCAATATACTGGATGGGGCAAGTGTTATTATCATAAACAAAGATAATTCAGTCCAATACGAACTTAACAGTGAATTTGCTACAGTAGATCGTAATGGACAATATTATATGTCAATTATTCCTGGAACATATGATGTGAAAATTAAAATTGGGGACGATGTGACTTATATCGGCAATCGTACATTTGGCGTTGGGGAGAATAAAGTGGATCTTGCGGCGGATGTAACAAAGATTGCGGTCAAATCTAACAATGAAAAGTGCACGGTTGACGATCTGGGCAGATGGACAGATGAATATGGTAGAATATGTGGCTGGAACGGATATGTGTATCTTGTTCCTGGAACATATGAGCTGACAGCGGAAGGTTCAGGTAAGCGTGGTGTGATATCAGCAAAAGTGACCAGTAAGACGACTACGTTAACTGCGGATGTGAATGAATTTGCTATTGACTTTGGCAATTTTAACGATGTATATGCAGAAGTTGGAATGTATTACAGGTATGTGCCAAAGAAAACAGGAACATATTATTTTTATTCTGTTTCATACGGTGATCCAAAGGGATACTTATATGATGAGAACAAAAATCTGCTCATGGAAGTGGACGATGCAGAGCATAGCAAGACAACAAATAAAAAAGATTTTTACATGAGCTATAACTGTGAAGCTGGAAAGTCATATTACATAAAAGTAAGCGGTAGTTCGGTTGATGTGTATGTAAGAGATTGTGATCCTAATGCAGAGGATTAACGGCTGGATATGTGCTTTATAAAGGAGTGGAGATGATATTTTTTACATCTTCACTCTTTTTTTAAACAATAAAAGCACATAATCCCTATTGACATAGTAGGAAATAAGTTGTATACTCCAACATGTTGATAGATAATTACTACATATCAGATAGGATATATGTGGATTGATGATGAAATCCATTGAACAGAGCGAGGTTCAATAGACAGGAGGTGGACACATGCAACAGGTGTTGTGCTTTGGAGATTCCAATACATGGGGATACAATCCTGAGAATGGGGAGAGATTTCCCTGGGGAATCAGATGGACCAGTATATTGCAGCAGAAGCTGGCAAATAAAGATATAAGGATCATAGAGGAAGGCCTCTGTGGAAGAACAACAGTGTTCGAGGATCCACTGAGACAGGGAAGAAAGGGCGTGTCGCTGTTCCCTACTCTGCTGGAGACACACAAACCGGAGAATATAGTGATCATGCTTGGAACAAATGACTGTAAGACAGCGTTCTCGGCATCGCCGGATGTGATAGGCAAGGGAATACGGAGACTGCTCATTCAGGCAAAACAGTATTCAGCGGACAGCAGGATACTTCTCGTATCGCCGATACATTTGGGCGAGCAGGTGTGGAAGGATGAATTTGATCCTGAGTTCTCACCGGAATCCGTTGAGGTGTCAAGAAAACTCACAGATGTGTACAGGAATATAGCCGATGAGTTTGGTGTGGAATTCCTGGCGGCATCATCCGTGGCGGACAGCAGCGAGGCAGATCAGGAACACATGAATCCTGAGGGCCATGCAGCACTGGCAGGAGCAATAGAGGAAAAGATTTATCAGATGGCCTGTTAAAAGAATTATATAGAAAATAATGTACAGTATATAAAGATAGTAAAGAATCAAGAAAGACCATAGAGACTTGAAAAAAGTAAAAAAAGAAAGGAAACAAGAACCATGGCAAAGATAGCATCACAGTTGACAGAACTTATAGGAAACACTCCACTTCTGGAGCTCACAAATTATGAGAAGGAGCTTGGACTCAAGGCACACATCGTTGCAAAGCTTGAGTATTTCAACCCACTTGGCTCAGTAAAGGATCGTGTGGCAGCAGCCATGATCGAGCAGGGAATCAAGGATGGTCTCATCAACCAGGAGACAGTCATCATTGAGCCTACATCAGGAAATACAGGAATCGGACTTGCATTTGTATCAGCGGCAAAGGGCCTTCACCTGATACTTACAATGCCGGATACCATGAGTGTTGAGCGTAGAAAGATTGTTTCAGCTCTCGGTGCTGAGATCGTATTAACACCTGGAAGAGAAGGAATGAAGGGAGCCATCGCCAAGGCAAATGAGCTCAAGGAGCAGTATGGAAATGCATTCATCCCACAGCAGTTTGAGAACAAGGCAAATCCTGCTATCCACAAGAAGACAACAGCAGAGGAGATCTGGAGAGATACAGACGGAAAGGTTGATGCATTTGTATCAGCAGTAGGAACAGGCGGAACAGCCACAGGAACAGGAAGCGGACTTAAGGAGCACAATCCAAATGTCAAGCTGATTGCAGTTGAGCCTGCTGATTCACCGGTTCTCTCAGGCGGAGCACCTGGCCCACACAAGATCCAGGGAATCGGAGCCGGATTTATACCTGGCGTCATGGATCTGAGCATCGTGGACGAGATCATCAGAATCCAGAACGATGACGCATTTGACACAGCGAGAAAAATAGCAAAGACAGATGGTGTATTGGTTGGAATATCCGCAGGTGCGGCACTCTATGCGGCAACTGAGCTTGCAAAGAGACCTGAGTACGAGGGCAAGACCATCGTGGTTCTCTTCCCGGATACAGGAGAGAGATACCTCTCAACATCACTGTTTAACCTGTAGACCGCAATAATTGCCTGGAGGTTGTGAACTGTATAGCAGAAGTTAATATCGTTGCAGCAATTATTGCTCATTGGATGAATTGACCTATTTATGAGAAAGAGAAAAGATATGAGACTTGGGAAAAGAGTATTGCTTCTGTCCATGGCGGCGGTGCTGGCGATAGGCGCGGCCGGCTGTGGCGGGAAGAAGGACGATGTTATCACAATTACAAATGTTTCGTATGACCCGACGAGGGAGCTGTATGAGCGATACAATGACATGTTCGAACAGTATTACAAAGAGCAGTACGGACAGGACATCAAGGTCATCCAGTCTCATGGAGGCTCCGGTTCACAGGCGAGGTCGGTGGTGGAGGGCTGTAATGCAGATGTTGTCACACTGGCACTTGAGCATGACATTGACCTCATATCGGCAAATGGTCTGATAGATCCGGGCTGGATAGATGAATTTGACAAGGATTCAGCACCCTACACATCTACTATCGTGTTCCTGGTGAGAAAGGGAAATGCTAAGGATATAAAGGACTGGGACGATCTGGTGAAGGACGATGTGGAAGTCATAACACCTGATCCGAAGAGTAGCGGCGGAGCCTGTTGGAATTTCCTTGCGGCTCTTGCCTATGCCAGAACTACATACAGCGATGAAGCTGATATATGGCAGTTTATGAAGAAGCTTTATCAGAATGTGTCGGTCATGGATTCGGGAGCCAGAGGTTCGACGACCACATTTGTGGAGAATGGCAAGGGTGATGTACTGATTGCCTGGGAGAATGAGGCGATAGCAACCCTGAGGGAATACCCGGAGGATTACGAGATAGTTAATCCGTCGGTGAGTATACTGGCTCAGCCGAGTGTGGCGGTTGTCGATGACAACGCAAAGCACAATGGAACAGAGTCGGTCAGCACAGAGTATCTGAAGTACCTGTACAGCGATGACGCTCAGAGGCTTGCGGCTGAGAGCGGCTATCGCCCGACAAATGAGAAGATACTTGCAGAGTATGCAGACGTATTTGATCTGGACATCAAGCAGTGGACCATAGATGATTTCGGAGGCTGGGACAAAGCCTATGAGGATTTCTTCGATGACGGTGCAAAGTTTGACGAGATATATGATTATTAAAATGGATTGGAAGACGAGATGGCAGCAGAGGAAAATGGCAAGAAGGATAAACTTAATAACGCAAAGAAGACCAGAGTTATCCCGGGATATCATCTGACGCTTGGAATAGTCATTGCAATGCTGTCGCTGATAGTTCTGATCCCGCTGGCATCGGTGCTGGTGTCATCGCTGAAGCTCTCACCGGGTGAATTCTGGCATCTGCTTCTGAAGAAGAATGTGCTGAATGCATTTAAGACCAGCATCGGCTGTTCGTTCATAGCGGCGATAGCCAACACGGTGTTTGGTCTGATAATAGCGTGGACACTGGTCAAATACGATTTTCCCGGCAAGAAGATACTGGACGGATTCATAGAGCTTCCATTCTGTCTGCCAACGGCGGTTGCCGGTATCACACTGTCGAGACTTTACAGTGAGGATGGATTTCTTGGAAAAACGCTCAAGGCTCTTGGAATAGACGTTGCATACACGAAGATAGGACTTACCATCGCCCTCGTATTCGTTGGAATACCATTTGTCATAAGGGCGGTGCAGCCTATACTTGAGAAGATGGACAATCAGTACGAGGAGGCGGCCTACATGCTGGGAGCCACACCGAGAAGAACATTCTTCAAGGTTATTCTTCCGGAGCTCAGGCCGGCGCTGCTTACAGGATTTGGACTGGCATTTGCCAGAGGGATCGGAGAGTACGGCAGTGTCATCTACATATCGGGCAACAGCGCAAAGGAGCAGACGCAGGTCATATCATACGTGATCATGCAGAAGCTTAGCTACATAGACTATGCCAGCGCAACAGCCATAGCACTGGTGATGCTGGTCATATCATTTGTACTGTTGTTCGCGATCAACATAGTACAGCTGAGGCAGTCGAGAAGGACAAACCTACTATAAACCTATAATAAGTTACGACAATCATTGATGTGCAAATGCACAAACGAAAGGAGGAAACACAATGAGCGAACAGGAAAAGCTGCAGCGCGGCAAGCGCAGGACAAAGATAATACTGATAACCGTGACGGTGCTTTTCATAGTGCTCATGCTTGTTGTTCCACTTATATCGGTGATAACAAGTGCGCTGAAGGAGGGTTTTAAGTTCTACCTGCAGTCCATCACGACAGAGTACGTGATAAGTGCACTTGGTGTCACACTTATTGCCACAGTCATAGCTGTGGTGGTAAACACATTTTTCGGAATATGTGCGGCATGGCTGCTGACGAAGTTCTCCTTCAAAGGCAAGCAGGTGCTGGCGACACTGATAGACATTCCGTTTTCCATATCACCTGTCATCGTAGGTCTTGCCTACCTCATGACATTTGGAAGACTCGGATGGACGTATCCGGCGATCAGATGGATCAATGATATGCTGGGGACAAACATCAGGATAACATTTGCAGTTCCGGGCGTTGTGCTTGCTACCATATTCGTGACATTCCCATTTGTGTCAAGGGAGCTTATCCCGGTGCTGAACGCGCAGGGTAAGGACGAGGAGGAGGCTGCGGCGCTCATGGGAGCGAAAGGCTTCACGATATTCAGAAGGATAACACTTCCCCAGATGAAATGGGGACTCATATACGGAATAATTCTCTGTACCGCCAGAGCACTCGGCGAGTTCGGTGCGGTAAATGCACTGTCCAAGACAAGGGGCGGGACATTTACACTTCCACTTGAGATTGATGCGCTGTACATGTCGGGAACGGAGGAATCCATCACAGCAGCATTTGCTGTATCGTCCATACTGGTGATCATAGCGGTCATAATATTGTTCCTGAGAAATCTGCTTGAGTACAGAGCGAAGAGGAAACGCGCTTATGAACGAAGTTCATAACTCTCATGCGCGTGACGACCTGCCGCTGAGCGGAGGCGAGGGGGCGATACCCGAAAAAGGGCGAAGTGAGATAGTCTGCATATGGGATGGCTTGCAGGAGTTTCGAAAGATAGATCAGGTGCGGAAGAATAAGAGAACAAAAAGGAGGCTGACGACATGTACGTCGAGATGAAAAATATATACAAAAAATATGGAGACTTCCTGGCGTCCAACAATGTCAGTTTCGGTGTGGAGAAAGGCAAGCTGGTGGCACTTCTGGGACCGTCGGGAAGCGGAAAGACGACACTTCTCCGAATGATAGCCGGACTTGAAAATCCAAATTCCGGTGACATATACATAGACGGCAGGCGTGTAAATGATATACCGGCTGCGAAGAGAGGAATAGGATTTGTATTTCAGAATTATGCACTGTTCCGTTACATGACGGTATTTGACAATGTGGCATTCGGATTGGAACTCATGAAGGTTCCAAAGAGGGAGATCAAGAAGAGAGTTATGGAGCTTCTGGAGCTTACAGGGCTGTCAGGTATGGAGAAGAGATATCCGAATCAGCTCTCAGGCGGACAACGGCAGAGAGTGGCATTTGCCAGGGCGCTGGCACCGAATCCACAGGTGTTGCTGCTGGACGAGCCATTTGCCGCGATAGATGCAAAGGTCAGGACGGAGCTTAGAACCTGGCTCAAGGAGATGGTTGAAAAGCTTGGCATAACGAGCATATTTGTCACTCACGATCAGGATGAGGCTGTGGAGGTTGCGGATGAGATCATCATCACCAACCACGGACAGATAGAGCAGATGGGATCGCCGATGGAGATATACAAGACGCCGTCCACACCGTTTGTGGCACAGTTCATCGGAAGGTCAACTGTTGTGGAGGACTACGAGAAGCTCAAGGGTTTTGACAGGGTGCCGGGAGCGGACAGAGCGGTCATCAGACCGGAGTTCGTCAAGATATCCAAGAGCGGCAGGCTGGATCAGTACCAGAGTGCGGCGGAGTCGGGGATAGTCAAGGATGTGCTGTTCCGCGGAAGCCATCTGGACGTCACGGTGGATGTCAATGGAGTGGAGATCGTCGCCGAGAGATCCATGGAGAAGGATGTCGTAAAGCCGGGGGAGCAGGTCCACGTTCTCATCTACAGGCTGTATGTATTTGATGAGAATCAGACATATCTGCTGGAGAACAAGGCAATGCAGGATAACGATGTATTCTACATCTAATTATAAAAGTGATTGGAGAGAAAATATGGGTATTGCAAACAGGAAAATACTTCATACGGACATTTTGATAATCGGTGGTGGTACGGCGGGCTGCTATGCAGCGCTGACTGTCAGAGAGCATTCTGATTATTCCATCATCATCGCCGAGAAGGCGAACATAAAGAGAAGTGGATGTCTGGCGGCGGGGGTGAACGCCATCAACGCATACATAGTGAAGGGCAGAAAGCCTGAGGACTATGTGGATTACTGTAGGACTGATGCTGACGGGATCGTGAGAGAAGATCTTCTGCTTTCGATGTCACAGGGGCTGAACCGTGTCACAGACAAGATGGAGAAGCTGGGACTGGTCATCCTCAAGGACGAGAACGGTGAGTATGTTGCAAGAGGCAACAGAAATATCAAGATAAATGGCGAGAACATGAAGCCGCTGCTGGCAAAGGCGGTGGAGGAGCTTGACAATTGCCAGATACTGAACAGAGTCAACATCACGGATTATATAGTTGAAAACAATCAGATCCTCGGAGCATTTGGATTCTCCATAGAGGATAACACAGCATATGAGATCAGAGCGAAAAAAGTGCTCTGTGCTACGGGCGGTGCGGCCGGACTTTACAGACCGAACAATCCGGGATTTTCGAGGCATAAGATGTGGTATCCGCCGTTCAACACCGGAGCGGGATATGCAATGGGAATAAATGCCGGAGCGGAGATGACGACATTTGAGATGAGATTCATAGCACTCAGATGTAAAGACACCATAGCACCTACGGGAACCATAGCCCAGGGTGTCGGTGCAAAGCAGGTCAACTCACTAGGCGAGGTATACGAGAACAAATACGGACTCACCACATCCCAGAGAGTGTACGGAACGGTGAGAGAGAATATAGAGGGAAGAGGTCCATGTTACCTGAGAACAGAGGGCATCACCCCTGAGCAGGATGACTCACTGAAGAGAGCATACCTCAACATGGCTCCGAGCCAGACTCTCAAATGGCTTGAGTCCGGCAAGAATCCGAGTGAGCAGAATGTGGAGATAGAGGGCACAGAGCCTTATATAGTCGGCGGTCACACCGCAAGCGGTTACTGGGTGGACAACGACAGAGAGTCCACAATACGCGGATTGTTCGCAGCCGGAGATGTGGCGGGCGGATGTCCACAGAAGTATGTGACCGGAGCGATGGTTGAGGGAGAGATAGCAGCCATTGCCATGGTAAAGCAGCTTGACGAGGGATACCTTGATCCTGAGCTTGACGAGGAGGCTGCATTTGACAGAAAGATAGAAGAGTACGATCATTTCCTCGATACCGACGAGAAGATGTTCACATACGAGGCGATAGAGGAGGCCATGCAGAAGGTCATGGACAACTACGCCGGAGGAATATCCACACATTACCAGTTCAACGAGAAACAGCTTGAGCTGGCAAAGGAGAAGATAGAGCAGCTCCAGAAACTTGTATGGCACATAAGTGCCCACGACATGCACGAGCTCATGTTTGTGTATGAGGTGAAGGAGAGACTCACAGTTGCACTCTCTGTAATCGCACACCTGAAAGACAGGAAGGAGACGAGATGGCACAGCTTTGCTGAGAACCTGGACTACCCGGAGAAGAGCAAAGACTGGGAGATATTTGTAAACTCAAAGATGGTGGACGGCGAGCTTAAGATGATACATCGTGAGCTGGTTAATTTGTGCCAGGTTCCCGCAGGGAATATGGCATGCAGCGTCAGCCCCTCGCCAGAGGCGACTTCAAATGGGCTGATGTTCCAAGGAAAGGGGGATGTATATGAGCATAGTGATAAATAAAGAGCTTTGCAAAAACTGCGGCAAATGTGCAAATGTCTGCCCGGGTTCCCTCATAAAGAGAGATGAGGATGGACAGATATTCATGAAATACCCAAAGGATTGCTGGGGATGCTCATCCTGTATCAAAGAGTGCCGGTTTGGCGCGATCGCTCTTTACCTGGGAGCAGATATTGGAGGTATGGGAAGCAAGATGACTGTACTTTCGGAAGAAAATCAGTTATACTGGAACATATTACGAAGAGATGGCAGCAAAGAACAGGTTATTATCAACAAAAAAGAATCAAATAAGTACTAGCGAAAGGAAGGACACAGATATGAGTGAGTTTTCACATCTTGACAAATTGGAGGCAGAAGCAATCTACATCATCCGTGAAGTGGCTGCAGAATGTGAAAAACCGGTAATGCTTTATTCCATCGGAAAAGACAGCTCGGTAATGCTGCATTTGGCAATGAAAGCTTTTTATCCGGAGAAACCGCCGTTCCCGTTTTTACATGTCAATACAACATGGAAATTTAAAGAAATGATCGAGTTCCGTGACAAAACGGCCAAAAAACTCGGCATCGATATGATCGAGTACATTAACGAACAAGGGGTAAAAGACGGAATCAATCCATTTGACCATGGTTCTGCTTATACCGATATCATGAAAACACAGGCATTGAAACAGGCCCTTGACAAATACGGATTTACCGCTGCGTTTGGTGGTGGACGCCGAGACGAGGAGAAATCAAGAGCAAAAGAGAGAATATTCTCTTTCCGAAACGAACATCATGCGTGGGATCCGAAAAACCAGCGTCCCGAGATGTGGAAATTGTACAATTCCAAGATCCAGAAACATCAGGAAGTACGAGTATTCCCATTATCAAACTGGACCGAGACGGATATCTGGCAGTACATTCGCCGCGAAAATATCGAGATCCCGTCTCTGTATTTTGCAAAAGTACGTCCGGTCGTTTACCGCGACGGCAACATTATCATGGTAGACGATGACCGTATGAGACTTCGTCCGGGGGAAAAGATCGAGTACAAGAGTGTACGATTCCGCACCCTGGGATGTTATCCACTTACCGGTGGATGCGAGTCCACTGCGACGACACTGGACGAAATTATCGACGAGACACTGAGCGCCGTATCTTCCGAGAGAACGACACGAGTGATCGACAATGAAGCAGCTGGCAGTATGGAACGAAGAAAGAGAGAAGGGTATTTCTAATATGAGCGGATTATTGAAATTTATTACATGCGGAAGCGTGGATGACGGAAAATCAACCTTAATTGGACGTATTTTATACGATTCAAAGTTATTGTATACCGACCAGGAAAAAGCACTGGAATTAGACAGTAAAGTCGGAAGCCGCGGCGGCGAGATTGACTACTCACTGCTTCTCGACGGATTGATGGCAGAGCGCGAGCAGGGAATCACGATCGACGTTGCGTACCGTTACTTTACGACAGAGAAAAGAAGCTTCATCGTTGCGGACACACCGGGACATGAAGAATATACAAGAAACATGGCAGTAGGAGCTTCCTTTGCCGACCTTGCAGTCATTTTGATCGACGCAAAACAGGGCGTGCTCGTACAGACAAGACGCCACGCAAGAATCTGTGAGCTGATGGGAATCAAATATTTTGTATTTGCCGTCAACAAAATGGACCTTGTGGATTACAGCGAAGAGAGATTCCACGAGATCGAAGCACAGATCAAGGAACTTTCCGAAGAACTCAGCCTTGCTAATGTCAAGATTATTCCGGTTTCGGCGACAGAAGGCGACAATGTTACGACAAAATCCGACAACATCAAATGGTATGACGGTGAGGCACTCTTGACATACTTGGAAAATATTGACATTTCCGAAGACGACCACGAAGTAGGTTTCTATATGCCGGTACAGCGTGTATGCCGTCCGGACCACACATTCCGAGGCTTTCAGGGTCAGGTGGAAGATGGCGAGATTCATGTCGGCGACGAACTGACAACCCTGCCTAGCAATGAGACAGCGAAAGTAAAGAGTATTTATGTCGGCGACAAGCAGAGCGACAAAGCGGTGAAAGGCCAGCCGGTAACGATCCAGCTTGACCGCGAAGTAGATGTATCAAGAGGCTGCGTGCTTTCTGTGGATTCTCAGGTGAAAATCGCATCGACCTTGACAACGACACTCCTTTGGATGGACGACGATGAACTTATCAGTGGAAAGAACTTCTTCTTTAAACTGGGTACAAAGACCATCCCGGGAGCGGTTACCAAGATTGAATATGCAATCGACGTTAATACCGGTGAGCAGAAACCGGTGGAAACGCTCAGCAAAAACGAGATCGCGGTATGTAAGATCTCACTGGCGGACAAGATTGTCGTAGATGAATTTAAGAAACATAAGACAATGGGTGAATTTATTCTCATTGACCGTGTAACCAATATGACATCTGCCTGTGGAGTGGTAGAAAATGTAAATACCGAAGAGCATGGTCTGTATGAAGGACGTGTGGACCGCAAAGTCCGCGCAGCAGTCAAAGGACAGACGGCGGTTACGGTAGAATTTGTCAAATCCGATAAAGTCAATCGTGCGTTTGTGGAGGATGTGGAAAAAGTTCTTCACATCGATGGCAGACATACGTATCTGTATGCACCGGCACAGGGCGAGGACATTTCCCTGGTGCTCAAACACCTGCACCGCGCAGGAATCGTTGTTCTGCTTCTTGTTGACAAAAAACAGGCAGACAGCATTACAAATAAAAATGAAAATTATATCACGAATTGGAGTGAAAATGGTACGGAGGTAGAAGAAGTGGCAGCCTATATCCGCAAACAGTCGGTTTATGGAGAAGCATCCGTACGCAATGGCAACTACATTTGAAGAGACGAAAATGGAGGGAACGTATGAGATTCAACACAGCACTTTTGCACAGTGGAAAAATGGGAGATGAGGCGACCGGAGCGACGCTCACGCCAATCTACCAATCCAGCGCCTTCTATCAGACGTCTGCAGAACAGCATGAAAAATTGTTTCATAATAGGGCAAACGGATTTTCGTATACAAGACTGAATAATCCGACGATCACAGCCTTTGAAAACCGGATGACAGCATTGGAGAATGGACTTTCTTCGATCGCCTGTGCTTCCGGAATGGCAGCCATCTTCAATGCCTTACTTAATATCGTGAATGCCGGAGAGGAAATTCTGGCAAGCACGAGTTTATACGGAGGTTCCATCGATGTCTTTCATGATTTTGAGGCATTTGGGATCAAAACCGTATTTGTCGATATTCATGACGAAGAGGCCGTCAAAGCAGCGATTAATGACAAGACAAGAGTAATCTTTGCCGAGACGATCGGAAATCCGAAACTGGATGTCGTAGACATCCGTAAGCTGGCGGAATTGGCACATGAGAACGGACTTCCGCTTGTGATGGACAACACGGTCGCAACCGCTTATCTTGTCCGTCCGCTCGAACTTGGTGCCGACATCGTCGTCAATTCGACATCGAAATATGTAAATGGAAACAGCGATGCCATCAGCGGTGTGATCACCGACAGCGGAAACTTCAAATGGGATAAAGAAAGATATCCCGGCATGAAAGAATATGCAAAATTTGGAAAATTTGCATTTACCGCGAAACTCAGAAATGGCTTGTTTCGAAATACCGGTGCCTGCATGGCACCACAGACAGCATTTTACAATATGCTGGGGCTTGAAACACTCGGACTCCGCATGGAGCGTGCCTGTTTCAATGCCGAAAAGTTAGCCGAGTTTTTGACGCAGTATCCGGACATCAAAGTAAATTATCCGGCATTGCCAGACAGCCCATGGCACGAGACTGCAGAAAAAACTTTGGAACATGGCTATGGCGCGATACTTACGATCCGGGTCGGAAGCAAAGAACGTGCTTTCCAGATTATGAATGATTTAAAATTACCAAAAATTGTATCCAATATCGGAGATACAAAGTCCCTGATCATTCATCCCGAATCGACGCTGAATGCGCACAGCACGGAAAAAGAGAAAGAAGATGCCGGAGTATTTGACGACCTGATCCGAATCAGCGTCGGCATTGAAGATATTCAGGATATCATCGAAGATTTTAAATACGCGATTGAGAAGAAATAAGGAGGAAGTGAATTATGGCAGTAGATTATGCTACACTGAAAAAAGGCGGATTCATGCGCCAGAAACAAAAAAATAACTTTTCCCTGCGACTGGCAGTGGTAGGAGGAAATCTGACAGCAAAGCAGCTGGCTAAGATTGCGGAAGTGGCAGAAAAATATGGAGACGGACATGTACATCTGACATCCAGACAGGGCGTAGAGATCCCATTTATCAAACTGGATCAGATCGATGAAGTGAAAGCAGAACTGGAAAAAGGCGATTGTAAGCCGGGTGTCTGCGGCCCACGTGTACGTACTGTCACAGCCTGTCAGGGAAATCAGATCTGTCCAAGTGGAAACATTGATTCCTACGATATCGCTCAGAAACTGGACGAGAGATATTTTGCAAGAGAGCTTCCTCATAAATTCAAATTTGGTGTCACCGGATGCCAGAATAACTGTTTGAAGTCCGAGGAAAACGATGTCGGAGTGAAAGGTGCCTCGATCGTAAAATGGAAAGAGGATGCCTGTATCCAGTGTGGTGTGTGCGTAAAAGCGTGCCGTACCGATGCGATCAAGCTGGAAGACGGAAAGATTGAAGTGGAAGAAAGTAAGTGTAACTACTGCGGAAGATGCGCCAAAGCGTGTCCAACCGATGCCTGGGATGTGACGACAGGATATCTCGTATCCTTCGGTGGACTTTTCGGAAACCGCATTCACAAAGGAGAAGAAGTCGTACCGGTGATCAAAGACGAAGAGACATTGTTCCGCGTAACCGATGCAGCGATCCAGTTCTTTGATGACAATGCAAATCCAAGCGAGCGTTTCCAATTTACGATCGAGCGCGTAGGCGAAGATAAATTTGAAAAAGTGATTAAGGAGGCATACAATGGCTGATTTTGAAATTGATGAAAGAGTAGACATTACCGATGTTGTCTGCCCGATGACATTTGTAAAAGCAAAAGTAGCGATGGAAGAGATTGAAGTAGGACAGGTTCTTGCCGTGACCATGAACGACGGTGAGCCGGTTCAGAACGTACCTCGAAGCTTTAAAGAAGAAGGACAGCAGATCCTGAAACTGATCGACAATGAGAATGGTACTTACGACCTGATCGTTAAGAAAGTCGAAGAATAGGAGAAACTCATGGCAAAACGAGTAAGCAGCGAAGATTTTGAAACCGAGGTCCTTGGATCCGATCTGCCGGTTGTGGTAGAATTTTATTCGGACAGCTGCATTCCATGCAAACAGTTATCTCCAATCCTTGGTGGCTTGGAAGATGATTATGAGGACCAGGTAAAAGTAGTAAAAGTCAATGTAAATTTTGATGCCGGACTGGCACAGAAATATGAAGTGGCAGCCTCCCCGACGTTGTTATTTTTCAAAGATGGCAGCGAGGTTGAGAGAATCCGTGGTCTGGTAAAACGACCGGAGTTAGAAGAAACTGTCAAAAAGTTATTATAAAACAGGAGGACAAAGAAATGTTAGTAACCGTAGCAGGAGAGAAAAAGGAAATCGAACAGGGAACTACCATCGCGAAACTGATCGTCGATGAAAAGGTAGAAAACCCGGATTATGTAACCGTTACCGTAAACGATGACTTTGTAGAAAGCGAAGATTTCGACAAAACAGAGATCAAAGAAAATGATGTCATCGAATTTCTTTACTTCATGGGAGGAGGAGCATTTTAATGGCATTTACGAATGAACAGATGGAGCGCTACTCACGCCACATCATTTTGCAGGAAGTCGGCGTGAAAGGCCAGAAAAAATTGCTGAATGGCAAAGTGCTGATCATCGGAGCCGGTGGACTTGGTGCTCCGGCAGCGATGTATCTTGCCGCAGCCGGTGTCGGAACGATCGGAATCGTGGATGCGGATGTCGTGGAATTGTCCAATCTTCAGCGGCAGATCATTCATAATACGAGTCGTCTCGGACAGAAAAAGGTGGATTCTGCCAAAGAAACGATTGAACTGCTCAATCCTGATGTGACCGTAAAAACGTATGCGATGCGGCTGACACCGGAAAATATCGGGGATCTTATCGAAGAATATGATTTTGTCGTAGACGGAGTGGATAATTTTGAAACCAAATTTTTGATCAATGATGCGTGTGTGCTTGCCGGCAAACCATTTTGCCATGGCGGGATCCTGCGGTTTCAGGGACAGGTTATGACGTATGTGCCGGGGCAGGGACCATGTTACCGCTGTATTTTTGAGGAAATTCCAGAGCAGGGAAGTGTACCAAATTGCAGCGAAGCCGGCGTGATCGGCGTAATGGCGGGGATTATCGGCTGCGTGCAGGGCTTGGAAACGATAAAATATCTTCTTGGCATCGGCAGACTTTTGACCGGCCGCATGGTCGTTTTTGATGGCTTGAATCTGACATTTCGAGAGGTAAAATTTGGGAAAGCGATACCGACGTGTAAAGTCTGTGGAGAACATCCGGAGATCAAAGATTTGAAAGCAGAAGCGTGGCGATATGAAAGCCACGGAATTTGTACACTTCATTGACTTTTTCAAAAATTCTCGGTATAATAGAAAAGAATGACTAAGGGAGGATTCAGGATGACAAAAGAACGCCTGAAAGATTTGGCGGAAGTCAGTTTTTCACAGGGACGATATACATTTACTCATTTTCTGTCCTTGGCACAACAGGATGAGTTTTATACGATAGAACCCGAACTCCGGTATGCCGGGATTACGGTGTCCGGTGGCTGTGACGGAACCGAGCGGCAGATGATCCGTTTTGGAAATCCGGAAGAATTTGGGTATGAGGAAGAGTTTCCCATTTCCTGCATTCACTGCCGGCCGATGGCAGCCAAATTTGCAGAAAAATGTAATCACCGGGATGTCCTGGGAGCCCTTATGCACCTTGGAATCGAGCGGGAGGTAGTCGGAGATATCTGGGTAATGGAAAAAGAAAGCTATTTTTTCTGCCTGTCTTCCATGAAAGATTTTATCTGTGATAATCTTACCAAAATCCGCCACACCAATGTGGTCTGTGAGGAGATGCAGGAGATTCCGCAGGCGATAAAACCTGTTCTGAAAAGGGAAGAACTGGTTCTGACTTCGCCGCGTTGTGATGCCGTGGTGGCAAAAGTGTTTTCGTTGTCACGCAGTAAAGTAATTCCATTATTCCGTGAAAAAAAGATCTTTGTCGGGGGCAGAGTGTATGAAAATAACAGCGGGATATTAAAAGAAGATGATGTGGTCAGTGTGCGGGGATATGGAAAAATCATTTACCGAGGTGTGCTGAGAGAGACGAAAAAAGGACGATATACGATAGCGGTAGATCGGTTTGTTTGAGATGGAGGATAACGATGAAGTGGAGACGAGATGCCAGAGATAAAAGACATTTTATAATAATGAGTGCCGTGGCGGTGCTGGTTCTTGTGATTGGTCTGTTTTTTGATCAGAACGGAGAACAGGCAGTGGAAACAAGTGGTACGCAGACAGTGACCGTGCGTGAAGGAGCCGTGACGGATGCCGCCGTGATGGCAGCACCGGTAAGCGAAAGTGCGGTACAGGCAGCGGCGACACCCTCTCCGGAAGACGGAATTTATACGTATCTTCAAGGAC
>ERZ824600.1790-NODE-1790-length-24756-cov-5.951864_pt1 | contig 24756 bp, 25 predicted proteins | sample MGYA00519933_ERZ824600 | MGnify/ENA primary metagenome ERZ824600 (study PRJEB31778, sample SAMEA3449178) | human gut metagenome | biome: human gut; feature: human-associated habitat; material: faeces | place: United Kingdom | collected 2010/2012 ... | reverse complement strand
ATAACTTGGAAGAATTTGGCAATCTGGGAGGTGCCTCTATTCCTTCTTTGATGGTAAGTCGATTACGTGATGAACTGATGACTAAAGAATGTTCATTGCTTATGTCTTCCTTTGGACTGGGGCTTACATGGGGGACTATGTGGATGAAGAGCCAACCCATGTATATATCAGATGTTATTAAGATTTGATATGGAAAATTTATTTTTAAGACAAAAAATTAGTCGATACAGAAGTCTTAGTCCTTCATTTTATCTACGTAAGATAAAGGGAGCTGATTTGGGCAGAAATTGTCAGATTTCTTAGAGAGCTGTTATTGATAGGGCAAATCCAAAGGGAATTCATATTGGGGATAATACTCGAATAGCTATGGAAGCTTTGATTATAGAACATGATTATTCACGGGGAACTCATATGTGGTGTGATACTTATATCGGGTACCAGTGTGTAATCGGTGGACGTGCAATAATATTACCTGGAGTAGCTTTAGGTAATCATGTTTTTGTTGGTGCAGGTAGTGTGGTGACAAGGAGTTTTCAGGATAATTGTTTAATTGCAGGTAATCCTGCAAGAATAACAAGAACAGGAATTGAAATTAGTGATAAAGTTCAAATTACGGCCTCGAAGGGAATATTTATTATGTATCGTAATTTTCTTAAACGTGCGATAGACTTTCTTATCGTATTGTGCGCATTGCTTGTTATTTGGCCAATCTTACTGCATATCATCTTTCCGAAATCACTGCACTTCTGCTTGCCGATAACACCACTAAAATGATAAAATCAATAATATAAATAATATATATGTATACAGAGAAAACTTTGAAGAGAAAATGCTTCCGGCAGCCCTTGACGCTAGCGCTGCTGGGTGCGCTGTTGTTGTTATCGCCCGTGGCTTACGCCCAGATGAGCGACGATGCGGTGTCGAAGTACGTGCTTGAGGCGCGGCGCTCGGGCAAGAGCGACCGTCAGATCGGGCAGGAACTTATGGCGCGTGGCGTGAGCGCCTCGCAGGTGAAACGTCTTAAACAGAAATACGAGGATAGCCAGGGTGGAGGGACAACGGTCGCTGACCAGAGCGTTTCGGGTCAGCGCCGGGAGCGTTACCGCAACTCGTCGGACACGCTCACGGCGGGAAGCCTTGATGCCGTGAATGCACAGGTTTCGGACCCGACGGAAGGTGCCGCTAACCCTCGCGAAGTATTCGGGCGCAACGTGTTCCGGAGCCGGACACTGACTTTCGAGCCGAACGAGAACCAGGCCACGCCCGAAGATTACAGATTAGGACCCGGTGACGAGATTATCGTCGACATCTGGGGCGAGAACGAGCGGAGCCTGCGGCAGGAGATCACCCCGGAGGGGAACATCATGATAGAACAGGTCGGCCCGGTCTATCTGAACGGGCTGACAATCAAGGAGGCCGACGGCAAGCTCCGCGGGATCTTCGGCCAGATCTATGCCGGGGTCTCCGGGGAAACCCCCACCTCTGAAATCCGCGTGACGCTGGGGCGTCTGAGAACAATCCAGATAAACGTGATGGGAGAAGTAACCACGCCAGGTACCTACCGGCTGTCATCGTTCTCCACGGTGTTCCACGCGCTGTACCGCGCCGGGGGTGTGAGCCCCATCGGCGGTCTCCGGGACATCCGTGTCATGCGCGGGGGGCGTGAGGTGGCCTGCATCGACCTCTACCCCTACCTTTTGGAGGGACGCCGTGACGCCGACATCCGCCTGGAGGAGGGTGATGCCGTCGTGGTGGGTCCCTACGGGCTGCTCGTGGAGATATCGGGGAACGTGAAACGCCCGATGTGGTACGAGCTCAAACGCGGGGAGACGCTGGACCGTCTTATAGAATATGCCGGAGGGTTCACGGGCGACGCCTACAGGGATGAACTGCGCATCGTGCGCGAGACAGGCCGTGAATACCAGATCTACAATGTCCGCGAAGGGGATTTCGGCAGCTGGACGATGGAAGACGGCGATGCCGTCACGGCAGGCTCCGTGCTGGACCGCTTCGCCAACCGGGTGGAGGTTCGGGGCAAGGTCTTCCGCGAGGGGATGTACGAACTGGGGGATGAGATGCACACGGTACGGGCACTGGTTGAGCGTGCCGGGGGTCTCGAGGAGGACGCCTTCACGGCCCGTGCGCAACTCTTCCGCGAGCGCGAGGACCTCACGCCGGAATTGGTGGCCATAGACCTCGGTGATATCCTGCGCGGCAGGAGCGAGGACGTGGAGCTGCGGCGCAACGACGTTCTTTTCATTCCGGGCATCCACGAGCTGCAAGACCGGGGCCCGCTGACGATTTCAGGCGAGGTGGCACGCCCGGGAGCCTATCCGTGGGCGGAGCATACGACGATAGAGGATCTCGTGGTGCGGGCCGGGGGACTCCGTGACGGGGCCTCCACGGTGAAGGTGGAGGTTTCCCGGAGACTGAAAGAACCGAAGAGTCTTACATCAACGGGAGACTTGAGCCGGATCTTCACCTTCTCGCTCAAGGACGGACTGGTCGTGGACGGAGAGGCGGGTTTCGAACTGGAGCCCTACGACATCGTGGACGTGCGCCGCTCGCCGGGATACATGGAGCAGCGGAGGGTATCGATCGAAGGCGAGGCTCTCTTCCCGGGAGGCTACACGCTGGTAAAGAGGAACGAACGGCTGTCGGATCTTGTCAGGCGTGCGGGCGGAGTGACGGACGACGCATACGTGCGTGGAGCACGTCTCGTACGCCTCCTGAACGATGACGAGAGGGCTCTCCGCGAGACGACGATGCGGGACATGGTGCAATCGAACCGTACGGAAACGGACTCGCTTCCGGCTGGACATATGATAATCAAAGACCGCTATTCAGTGGGCATCGATCTGGTAAAGGCAATTACCAGCCCCGGCTCGGACCATGACGTGGTGCTGCGCGAGGGCGATGTGCTTACGATTCCCGAGATGCCGTCGACGGTAAGCGTGTTGGGTACGGTGCTGTACTCCAACACGGTGGCTTTCAAGGAGGGCGGGAACCTGAAATACTACATCGACCAAGCGGGCGGCTACGGGCACAGGGCAAGGAAGAGCCGTGTGTACGTGGTCTACATGAACGGCACGGTGGCCCGCTGCTCCTCGCGCAGGACGAAGATCGAGCCCGGATGCCACATCATCGTACCCTCGAAGAGGGAGCGCAAAGGGCTGAGTCTGCCGGCCATCATGTCTCTGGCCACATCGGCGGCATCCGTCGGCACGATGGCCGCGACCATCGCCAATCTCACCAAATAACGGAACTGACATGGAAGAATTGGACAAGGACAATATACAGCAGCCGGCCGGGGGGCAGGAAATCGACCTTGTGGAGCTGGCGGCAAGGCTCTGGCGCGAACGCCGGAGGATAATGAGGTGGTGCATGTGGGGAGCTTTTGCGGGGCTTGTCATTGCATTCAGCATCCCCAAAGAGTACACGGTGGAGGTGAAATTAGCACCGGAGGTGCAGGGAAACATGGGTGCCAGGGGAAGTCGCGACGTGCTTGCCTCTATAGCGAGCATCAACATAGGGAGCATGAACTCCACGGACGCGATGTCCCCTGAGCTTTACCCGGACATCGTGCAGTCGGTGCCGTTCATGACGGAGCTGTTCGGCGTGGAGGTCACGGACGAGGAGGGCGGGGCGACGATGCCCCTCGCTGAGTACGTCACGGAGGAGCTGCGGAGCCCGTGGTGGAGTGTAGTTGTCAAAGCCCCGTTCAAGGCCATCGGCTGGGTGATAGACCTGTTCCGCAAGGAAGAGCCGGAAGGAGCGGGCGGAACCGATCCTTTCCGCCTGACCGAGGAGGAGGACGAGGTGGTACAGTCGCTCCAGGAGCGTGTCACGACGAACGTGGACAGAAAGACGCTCGTGGTGTCGCTCTCGGTGACGATGCAGGATCCGCTCGTCGCGGCGACGCTCACCGACACGGTGATGCGCAACCTGCAGGAGCACATCACCCGCTACCGCACGGAGAAGGCACGCGTGGATCTGGAGTTCACCCAGCGGCTTTACGATGAGGCGCAGCAGAAGTACTACGACGCGCAGAGCCGCTATGCACGCTACACGGACGAGAACCAGAACCTCTCGCGAAGGAGCTTCCGCACGGAGACGGAGCGTCTGCAGAACGAGATGAACCTCGCCTTCAACCTCTACAACCAGACGGCGCAGCAGCTGCAGCTGGCAAAGGCCAAGGTACAGGAACTCACTCCCGTCTATGCCGTGGTGCAGGCGGTGACCGTGCCGCTCGAGCCATCCAAACCCTCGAAAGTTCTCATCCTCATCGGGTGCGTGTTCCTGGCAGGGGCAGCTGCCGCGGCGTGGATCCTTTTAGGGGAAAACATCGTCGGGGAGTTCAGGAAAGCGGTGAAAACGGGAGAATAAGGCAGGATAGGATTTTATAGTTTAAAATTGAATTTTGCAATTTCATTTGTTTATGTATTTAGCAATTAAGCGTTTCCTGGATTTTTTTATTTCGTTCGTGATCTTATTGTTTTTATTTCCTTTTTTTATCATAGTAGCCGTTTTGATAAAGATAGACTCAAACGGCCCTATTTTTTATTTGCAAAGCAGAGTCGGGAAAAATGGGGATATTTTCCATGTTTACAAGTTCCGAACGATGACAGATGAAGTTAGGGATCCTAATAAGAAACAAGCCTATTTGAACGATCCGGATATTACAAGAATTGGAAGGTTCTTGAGGCGGTTTAAAATTGATGAGTTGCCTCAAATATGGAATGTATTTATAGGTGATATGTCTTTAGTAGGTCCTCGCCCTGCGTTACCGAGTCTATACGAAGAATTTGGAGAAATCGCAAAGAAACGGTGTAGGGTCAGGCCCGGAATGACAGGTTTGGCGCAAGTCAATGGTAATATTTATTTGCCATGGGAAAAACGATTGCTCTTGGATGGTGAATACGTTGATAATATATCGTTTATGCTGGATTTGAAGATTCTTATTAAGACCATAGCGATTGTTTTGTTTGGGGAAGAAAAATATATTAGGAAATGAGAGTTGGATTAATTGGTAGTGTTGGTAGTAGCTTACTGACATTACAAAAGTTGGTGGAACATTCATTTGATGTTGTCGGTGTTTGGGGGTATGAGCCTCATTCTACTTTAAATGTCAGTGGTTATTGCTCAATGCGTAGGTTCGCAGAAGATAATCGTCTATCTTATTACCCTTTCATAAAAGTAAATTCCAATGATATTAAGAAGCAAATTAGATGCGCTTCGGTTGATGTTCTTTTTGTGGTTGGTCTCTCGCAGTTGGTTGATGAAGATATTATAGGATTACCCCGATTGGGGTGTGTGGGATTTCATCCGACGAGATTGCCGAAAGGACGAGGGCGTGCCCCGATGGCATGGCTGATATTGGACAAGGGAGAAGGTGCTGCAACTTTTTTTAAAATAGGAAAAAATGCTGATGAAGGGGATATTTTTGTGCAGGAGCCTTTTCCTATAGAGGAAGATGATGATGTTACTTCTATTGGTATTAAGTTGAATGGAGCCATGGTAAGGGCTTTGGATCGTTGGCTTCCTTCTTTGTCCTCTGTCGGATTACAAGGTATTCCTCAAGACGGGAATGCTGCTACCTTCTATGCCAGACGTGCTCCTTTGGATGGTTGCATAGATTGGTCGAACAAGGCGAGGGATATTGATCGTTTGGTAAAGGCGAGTACATCGCCTCATCCCGGAGCTTTTTCCTTTTATGGTAATAATAAGGTTCTGATATGGAAATCTAATTATTATGATTCCGGATATGCGAAAGGTGTTATTGGTCGTGTTGTGAGTTTCAATAATGGTAATCCTGTTGTTCAAACAACTGAGGGTTATGTTGAATTGGTGAAATATAACATGATTGATTATTTGGATAGAGCGGTCGATGAACATTTGGTCGTGGGTTCCAGATTAGGCTATTATGATCAATATGAGATTTTCCGTTTGCGTAATGAGATGGAAATGATAAAGCAAGAATTAATGTCACTGAAAAATGAGAAATGAAGTTTTGTTTGTAGCACCTCATGCGGATGATGAAATATTGGGCTGTGGAGCAACTATTTATAAATTGATACAGGAAGGTCATAATGTGTATGTGCTGATTATGACAAATGCCAGTAAATCCGATCCAAGTATTTTTTCTCCGGAAGGTATCCGGCAAGTGAGGAAGGAGGCATTGGAGGCTCATCGGTTGTTGGGCGTGAAACAAACTTTTTTCTTTGATTTCCCGGCTCCGGCATTAGATCAATATCCGGGTTATATCATGTCTCGTGAAGTTTCAAAATGTATATCCGAAAATCAAATAGATACAGTGTTTATTCCCCATAGAGGAGATATACATAAAGATCATCGGATGGTCTTTGACAGTGTATTGGTCGCTTGTCGTCCTGTTGGGAATTATACGGTTAGGCGTGTTTATACCTATGAGACTTTATCTGAAACTGAATGGGCAGCTCCTTATGCGGATGATGCTTTTATTCCCACAGTATTCATTCCTTGTGATGCGGATGGAATGAAAATGAAATTGAGAGCGATGGAGTGTTATCAATCTCAACTAAGGCGATTCCCTAGTTCTCGTTCCTTGGAGGCTTTGGAAGCATTGGCGAAATATAGAGGTGCAACAATTGGCGTAGAAAGAGCCGAGGCTTTTATGCTAATACGAAGTATTTGGTAAATTTCTTAAAATCACAATGATAATGGACAAACGAATTTATCTTTGTCTCGCCCACATGAGTGGACGGGAACAGGAATTTATACAGGAAGCGTTTGATACGAATTGGGTAGTGCCTTTAGGTCCTAACGTGAATGGATTCGAGAGGGATCTGGAAGAATTCGTCGGTGAGGGGAAGAAAGTGGTTGCCCTGTCGTCAGGCACCGCTGCCGTGCACCTGGCGCTGATAGCTTGTGGAGTCGGGCCGGGGGATGAGGTGATAGTGCAGAGCTTCACTTTCTGTGCCTCCTCGCATCCGGTCACCTATCTGGGAGCAACGCCAGTGTTCGTGGATTCGGAGGAGGATACCTGGAACATGGATCCGGTTCTTTTGGAGCAGGCTATCAAGGACCGTATTAACAAGACGGGCAGGAAGCCGAAAGCCATTGTGCCAGTGGCACTATATGGTATGCCGTACCGCATCGACCGCATTATGGAGATAGCCAAACGTTATGACATTCCCGTCATTGAGGATGCCGCCGAAGGCTTTGGCTCCCGTTTTGACGGACGTGTACTGGGCACGTTCGGGGAATATGGGGTGCTGTCGTTCAACGGAAACAAGATGATTACCACCAGTGGAGGCGGTGCGTTGATTTGTCCGGACGAGGATGCCAAGCGGGAAATCATGTTTTACGCTACACAGGCCCGGGAGGCTTATCCCTATTACCAGCATGAACGGATCGGGTATAATTACCGGATGTCGAATATTTGTGCCGGCATAGGCCGTGGTCAGATGACGGTGGCTGATGCCCATATTGCCCATCATAAGCATGTATGTGATTTATACCGGGAACTGTTGAGTGACGTAAAAGGAATCACGCTGCACGAGAATCCTTCCGGTCGTTTTGACAGTAACTATTGGTTGAATACGATTGTCCTGGATCCATTATTGAAGGTTGCGGGGCAGGGAAAGGCATACCAAACTGCGATACGGGATGCTGTCGGCGGTGCTGCAGGCGTTGTACATGCATCGGAGAACGCGCATACCGACTGCGAGCCGAATGACAACGTGGAGACCCTGCGTATGATTCTGGACGAGGCAGGGGTGGAGGCACGTCCGCTGTGGAAGCCGATGCACCGGCAGCCTGTCTATAGGGATTGTCCGGCCTACGTTACCGGGGTGAGCGAATCTTTGTTCAAGACCGGGCTGTGCCTGCCTTCCGGACCTTGGGTGACAGATGAAGACGTGGCGTACATCGCGGAGCAAATAAAGGGTTGCTGCACGAAATCATAATCGATTTTGTGCCAGAAACATTGTGTCTCCATTCACATAAAAGAAATGCTCGATACCTGCTTGTTACCTACCACATATATGTATATAATAAAATGATGTAAATCAGTATTTTAATATTCTAAATTGGATAATGAAACCACTACCCGATATTTGGAGGAATTCATTAAGAAAGAATATCAGTTATCTGATATTGCCCTGAATAACTTGGAAGCCAACTTCATTTCTAAGTTCGATGCTTTCTTGAAGATTGAAAAAGGTTGTGCGCAGAACTCCGCTATTACCCGATTGAAGAATTTAAAGAAGATTATCCGTATTGCTTTGGAAAACGACTGGATAAAGAAAGATCCGTTTGCTTACTACCGTTTCAAATTGGAAGAAACCGATCCTGAATTTCTGACGATGGACGAGATTAAAATCATTCTCGCCAAAGAGTTTACAATTAAACGAGTAGAACAGGTACGTGACGTTTTTGTCTTTTGCATTTTTACTGGCTTGGCGTTCAGCGATGTGAAAGATTTATCACCCGAACACTTGGTAAAAGACAACAAAGGGGAACTTTGGATAAGGAAGAACCGGCAAAAGACAAAAATCATGTGTAACATTCCTGTGTTACCTGTGGCAGCTTCCATACTTGATAAATATAAGGATGTGGCAGAGTGTACCGGAAAACTTTTACCTGTATTGTGTAATCAACGCATGAACAGTTATTTGAAGGAGATTGCCGATGTGTGCGGAATTCATAAAAATCTTAGCACACATACCGCCCGTCATAGCTATGCTACAAGCATTTGCCTTGCAAATGGCGTAAGTATGGAGAATGTTGCTAAGATGTTAGGTCATGCAGATACAAGCGTAACAAAACACTATGCAAGGGTATTGGATCAGAATATTTTCAAGGATATGCAAAAAGTAAATAGCTGCCTGTCGGAATTGGCTATATAATAAAAGATAGTAGCTAATATTGAAAAAGGATTGGGAAGAATGAATTTCATTTTCTCAATCCTTTTCTTTTATAGTAAGTTTTCCAGAACTCAATATGAAGCATTGACAAAGATAAGTTCCGTATTTAGCCTGTTCAAGTCCGAGCCTTCGGTTTAGATGAAAATCTTCCTCTCACTATGTTCGAGCGTATTTTCATCTAAAGACTTGCACAGACTAAATACTTCACTGGGAAAGTCAATGATTCAAATTAAATTCCGAAAAACAATGTTTTGGGCTTGGCAGGTTACTCTTTCCAACTTTCAAAGTAGTGCTTTTGGAGCAGTTTATCAATATCACTCTGACGGTAGATGATTTTACCTTTTATCTGGATAAAGGGAATTAGTCCTATATCTCGCCATTCTTGCAGGGTTCGCAAACTGACATTCAGTTTCTTGGAAACCTCATTATTAGAAAGAAAGCGTTCCCCATTCAGGTGGGGCTTGTAGTGCTTTACAATAGATTCAATACCATTCAGCATCGAATCGAGCGAAGAAATAAATTCTTTGACTTGTGGGGTATCTTTATTTATTAGTTCCATGATTGAAAGATTGTTTTATTGAAATATTGATTTCAAGATGGCTAGATAGCTGGTTAGTTACGCAGATAGTGACCCAAAGACGAAATGTTAAGTACGTCTTTTGCCGGATCATAATCTACATAGAGCCGTTTGGATGCAGGGGCAATAAAATACTGGCTACCATCTTGCTGTATCTCATAAGTAGCAGGTGAAGCCTGTTTGGTGGTTTCCGATACATATATAATAGAAAGAAGGTACTCTTTGTCGCTCCGATAGATGATAACCGTAGGATTCAGATTAATGCTTTCCCATGTGCCAACAATGGAAAACAGGTTGAAAAACGGATAATCTTTTTTAATTCTTTTCATAAGACGTGGGGTGTTTGGGTGATTGATTTTGCGTTTCACTGTCTGCAATAATTCTTTCAATATCGGAAGTCTTATAATAAATCTTACTACCAATTTGAGAATAAGCCAATCTTCCGCTACTTCTGTAATACTGCAAAGTTCGCTTACTAACGCCTAACAACAGGCACACTTCCTGACTATCCAGCCAGTTTTCGACTTTCTGGGTATGAGTGCTGCACAAACTTTCTATCCGTTTGGCAAACTCCGTGAACCTCTCGCAGACATACGAAAAGGTTCTCTTTTCAATAGTTACTACTTCCATACTTTCAATTTTAAAAGGTTTATAAAACGTGTCGATTTTATTTTCATCGGCAAATAAAAGAAGAATCATGAGCCGTTTTCAAAACTGTCCGAAAGTGGCGAAGTAAGGTTCTTAATGACTTAATATGTACTTATCGTGGCAACATAATACAATGATTTATAGACGAAATACTCATTGATTTAGGCAGATCATATAGAAACAAAGAAAAATAAACCGATATTTCTTTGTCAATTCAAAAATAACGCTTATGTTTGCAGTGACCAATAATAACAAAATAGTCACACGGTATGGCAAAAGCATTTGATGACAACGAAAGAAAACTTATAAAGAATAAACTCAAAGAAGGAGCTTTGCTATTTATCCAGCAACAAGGGGTACGTAAAACTTCTGTAGATGAGCTTGTTAAATATGCCAATATTTCTAAAGGAGCATTTTATCTATTCTATACATCAAAAGAACTTCTTTTTTTCGATACAATAATAGACTATCATAAGAAATTGGAAAAAGAATTTCTTAATGCCATAAATAAGCATACCAATAATATTACGGTTGATACATTGACAGATATTATATCTGACTTGCTAATCAACAACAAACCATACTTTGTATCTATCTTCGTTAATAGTGATGTGGAATATCTAAATAGAAAGCTCCCTCAAGAAGTACTTTCAAAACACGTAGATGATGATGTCATGTTAGCAAACGAACTACTGAATTTTATTCCAGAAAGTAAATCAATTGATACAAAAGTATTTGCAGGGGCTTTAAGAGCTGCATTCTTGACTATTCTAAACGAGAAAACAATTGGAACAGATATTTACAATGAAGTTTTCAAGTTTATAGTTAGGGGAATAGTACAGCAACTATTTAAAGACTAATCCAATACAACAAGATTATATAATATCAACTGACTATGTGCAAATATGTTACATAGCGATACTTTGAATTTACAATATGACTATATAAACAATTTTAGTCATACGATATAAAGTTTAAAAATTATGATTACAGTAAAAAACTTATCGTTTAGTTATTCTCAACTACCATTTATTGAGAATATGAATTTTCAAGTAAGAAGCGGAGAAATATTTGGCTTCTTAGGACCTTCTGGAGCAGGAAAAAGCACTCTCCAAAAGATATTAATAGGTATGCTCCCTAAATATAAGGGGAGTGTTTCTATTAATAATAATGAAATTAGAAATAAGTCTGACCAGTTCTATGAGAGTATTGGTGTCGATTTTGAATTTCCTAGTTTTTATGAGAAATTCACCGCATTGGAGAACTTAAAATTCTTTGGTTCTTTATATGACTGTAAGCTGATTCCTATCGAACAATTATTAGAAATGGTTGGACTATCACAACATGCCAATAAGAAAGTGGCAGGTTTTTCTAAAGGTATGAAATCCAGATTAAACTTTGCCCGGTCAATTATTCATCAGCCCAAAGTGTTATTTTTGGATGAGCCAACATCTGGTTTAGATCCTTCGAACTCCCAAGTGATGAAAAACATTATTCTTGATCTTAAAAATAAAGGAGTAACAATCATTCTGACTACTCACAATATGCACGATGCAACCGAACTTTGTGATCGTGTAGCATTTATTGTTGATGGCAACATTAAAGCTATGGACACTCCTCATAATCTTATCATGTCAAGGCGTTATAATGAAGTAACATATTCATATTTGGAGAATCAAAAAGAATTAAATACTACAATCGCACTTGACAAAATAAGTACAGATAAAAAGCTACAATCTCTGATTCAAGCTAATGCCTTATTATCAATACATAGCAATGAGCCAACATTAGACAATATATTCTCAGAAATAACAGGGAGGAAATTACTATGAAGTTTAAAAGTTTAATACTAGGCGATATTCGGCAACAATACAAATATGGTTTTTATGCCCTATATACGTTATTTACACTAGTGTATATTACAGTATTGCGCATTCTTCCTATGCCGTGGAAAGAACTATGTACAACTACCCTTATATTTTCAGATCCCGTACTGATCGGATTAATGTTTATGGGAGCAATAATATTATTCGAGAAAAGCGAAAAAGTAATGCAGGCATTAGCTGTTTCGCCCATATCGATACACGCATACATTTTGTCAAAGGTAATTTCCATTGGACTAATTTCTTTGCTAAGTGGAGTTCTCATCGCATTGTTCTCAGGCATGGAACATTCTTACATACATCTTGCTGTTGGAATTATGTTAGGTTCAGCATTATTCACACTGGTTGGAATATCACTTTCCGCTTTCATTTCAACCATGAATAACTTTATGCTGATTATGGTTCCCACTTTAATAATATCCGTAGCTCCCATATCTGTTTATACAATGGGCTATAAATCGGGAGTTATGCTATTACATCCAAGTATAAGTCTGATAGAACTTATGTCTGGAAATATCAGTGTCATATCTCTAATGGCAATAAGCATTTGGTGCATTGCGATGTATATTTTTTCTTGTCTGTCAGTAAAAAAAATGATGACGATATAATTATGAATCAGAATATTATTTCCTTCAAAATGTTTATCAGAAACATATTCTCAGATGGTATGTTATCTGCAATAATATGTATTCCGCTAATATTAGCGGCAATATATAGGTTTGTTTTCCCCTTAATTGTACAGCATTATCCGATGCTAAAGGATTTCAGTCTATATTATCCGATATTGGATTTATTCCTTGCAATTATGTGTCCTTACATGATTTGCTTCGCTTCGGCCTTAGTGGTATTAGATGAAACAGATATGAAAATCAACAGGTATATCACAATTACTCCACTTGGGAAGAAGGGTTATCTTATATCAAGATTGCTTATTCCTGTTTTATTTGCAGCTATTGTTTCTTTTGTGCTGCTTTCTTTTTGTTCTGTATCAGGTATGTCATTATGGACTACATTTATAATATCAATATTGGCTACAATACTAAGCGTTGTGGCTGCTATGATTATTTTGGCATACGCGGGAAATAAAGTGGAAGGTATGGCACTTGCAAAAGTATCTGCTTTAGTTATGGTTGGACTAATTATACCTTTTGTTATTACAGATAGTATCCAATATGTATTTTCATTTATCCCTTCTTTTTGGGTAGCCAAGTTTCTAATAAGTAATAACTATTGGTTTATTCTACCAACGATCTTTCTTTCTGGCGGACTGATTTACCTATTATATAATAGGTACAATGCAAAAATATAGTTTCTCCTAAAATTGATACTATTAATACCGAAGATATAAAAAGTATAGTACCTAAATAAGCATATTGAATTTATGATTATACGAATTAATATTATTCACTATCTAAAAATTATGCTTATGAATGAGTTATTGAAAATGAAGTTTTTTGAGCTATTGTCTAAAACTTCACAAGAAGTTACTAACACAGAAATGCAAGATGCCTATGGAGAATTTGTCAAGCACATAGTCGCTATTAGCAATTCAGAAGATTATTCCTATATCTTTCGGATGCTAAATCTCACCCGTATTGAGATAGTACCCCTAAAAGAGTTATATCAATGTGGGCAGGGGGAAAAATGCGCTTAAAATTCTCTATGTCCACAAAGCGTTATCGACAATTGATGCCGAGCTACAATTAATCAACTTAAAAATTAACCATCCAGAACAATTTAAGTTATCTATTCCTACAGCGTTCAAGTCCGACCTATATGTAATCCCTAAGTCAAAAGACTTGGGGATTATTGGCATTGCAGAAATCGTATTAGCTCTGTTTCTACAGGGGCAAATCGTTGGCGAAGATGGAAAACCTGTCCCAGAAGTTCGTTTAGCTCGTGGCTTTGAGCAGCTTTTCAATCTAAAATTCGGAAGTATTTACGATAAGGTAGGTGAAGTATTTACCCGCAAGCCGTACAACCTTACCAAAACATTGGATGCCTTACGAAATGCTATCATTAAAGAGGATCGAAAACGTAAGAACCGATAAAGATCAAAAAAGATATTTGTGCAAACTGTTTATTCTCAGATATTTGCAAATATCTTTTCGGGGAGTAGGTAACTACTCCTCTTTTTCTCTTACATTGTTTTACTGAATTTTGCTTCATCAATCGATTGAGAACAATAATGTTAAACTAAAAAATGAAGCAAAATGTATATAGACAACGAAAACTTCGATAAATGGATGGAGAAGCTATCTAAGAAACTCACTGAGATAGGACAAGACTTAAAATCCCTTATCAATACCGATCAGGTATTAGAAGAAAATGAACGATTACTTGATAATCAGGATTTAGCATTTCTGTTAAAAGTGTCTTTCAGAACTTTACAACGCTATCGACTAAAAGGTAAGCTCCCCTACTTTACTATTGGGCATAAAACCTACTATCGGGCTAGCGATATTAGAGCTTTTGTACGTGAACGAGCCGATTATCAAACTTATAAACAGTTTGAAAAAGCCAATCAATTAGAAAACAAACTCTGACAGCAAAATGCAGCAGAGGAAAGAAGCTTGTGTTTAAGCTATCACTTTGTGTAACCACCCCGATTTAGTAGAAACCGCTTCACCTATCGGTTCAGCCCATTTCACTAAATCGAGCAAGAGGGAACTGGACAAGTCCTGTTCTTCCCTCTTGCCCTGCGGGGCAAAGCCTTCGGCTTTAGCGTGTTACAAGAACACGCTGTAATGACACCTGTAATAAGTATTTTCTTTGTAATGCTTATTATCAGGTATTTATCTATTCATATTTCTATAAAAAAGTAATTGCCATGCCAAACAGCAGTCGGAAAACAATATTCACTACCATTTCCATAGATAAGGAAACAGCAGCTTTGGTAGAAAAGATATGCAAACGCTATTCACTGAAAAAGAGTGAAGTTGTAAAGTTAGCGTTCAGGTATATAGATAAGGCACATATCAACCCATCCGAAGCCCCTGAATCCGTAAAATCGGAACTGGCGAAAATAAATAAGAGACAGGATGATATTATTCGCTTCATCCGTCACTATGAGGAAGAACAACTAAATCCCATGATACGAGCTACAAATTCTATCGCTTTGCGTTTCGATACTATCGGTAAAACTTTGGAAACTCTTGTTCTCTCCCAATTGGAAGCCAGTCAGGAGAGACAAACAGCCGTACTCAAAAAGTTAAGTGAGCAGTTCGGTAATCATGCAGATGTTATAAACAATCAGTCCAAACAGATTAATGCACTTTATCAGATACACCAACGGGATTGTAAAAAGTTACTTCACCTGATACAACTCTATTCGGAGTTATCCGCTTGTGGTGTGATGGATAGCAAAAGAAAAGAGAACCTGAAAGTTAAAATCAGTAATCTGATAAATACATAAGATTATGCACATAGACTTTGCCCCACCATCTAATGGTATATATAATAATGCTGGTAGTAGTCGACAACTAGCAAATTATATGGAACATGAGGATTTCGAACGAATGGAAAAAGGCATCCATACCGAAGGCTTCTTCAATCTGACAGATGATAATATATACAAATCAAAAGTTATAAAAGATATTGATAGTAATATCGGGCAACTCATGAAAACGGATGCTAAGTTTTACGCTATCCATGTCAGTCCATCGGAAAAGGAGCTTAGGGCGATGGGGAATACAGAACAGGAACAAGCCAAAGCAATGAAGCGCTATATCCGTGAAGTATTTATTCCTGAATATGCCAAGAATTTCAACAAAGGGCTATCCGAAACAGATATAAAGTTTTATGGGAAGATTCATTTTGATCGCAACCGTTCAGATAACAAATTGAATATGCACTGTCATTTGATAGTGAGCCGGAAAGATCAATCCAATAAGAAAAAACTATCTCCTCTTACCAATCACAAGAATACCAAGAATGGAGTAATAAAAGGTGGCTTCGACCGTGTAAATCTGTTCCAAGAGGCGGAACAGGGCTTTGATAAACTCTTTGGTTACGACCGCCAACATTACGAATCGTTTGACTACCACAACACAATGAAAAACGGTTCTATCTTTGAACAACTTGAATTACAGACGCAAACTTTTATTGGTGAAAAGAAAAAAGAAATATTCCAATCCAGTGAAAAAGAAAACAATATTTGTTGCAATCTTGATAGCAAGATGGAAAACAAACATTCTAACAATCAGCAAAACAACAATGGCGATGATTCCTTGTTATCTATCTTTTCATTGGAAGTAGACTCTACATTGAGTTCTACATTATTAGAAGGGCAAAAGCCTAAACCCAAAAAGAAAAAACAGAGAAAACCCAAACTGTAAAAGTATCTGTTCAAATTTTAAAAGTATCATGAGAAGAGATACTATATTTTGCATACATAAAATTTCAAATCCAGCGAGAAAGCGGAAAACTTTCTCTATATTTGCATATAATTGAAATAGAATCAACTTACGTTTATGATTAGTAGTCAAAATATACCCCATTTAATCAAATATATGGGAGCCAAAAGAGAAATATTGGAATATGTAACAGGATCAATTCAAAATCTAAATGTGGATTCTGAATGGCTATGTGACTTATTTTCAGGAACATCTATAATTTCCGCATCTTTAAAAGACGAATATAATATACATGCAAACGATATTCAGCAATACTCAGCTATATTTAGTAATACGTATTTGCTAAATCTAAATCGTTTAATTCCGCCTCTACAAATACAGGAGATTGAGGAACGTGTTTGTTTTTTAGTCTCAGAGTTCAAAAAACGATATCCTCAATTAGAATTTGATTATACTCAAATCACCAACTATAAAGAGTTACAGCAACTTGAGAAAGCCCAACAAGAACTGATTAGTTTTGATTTTGGAATAGGTTTTAACCTATTCACAAAATATTATTCTGGTACATATTGGTCATTTGAACAATGTGTATGGATAGATTCTATTAGAGCAATAGCAGAAGATTATATTGGTACACCTTCGTATTATGCAATATTGTCAGCCCTAATCTTTTCAATGTCTTATGCATCACAAAGTACAGGTCATTTTGCACAATTTCGAGATGTAACTGAATCTAATATGAATGATATTTTAATATATCGTCATAAAAATATATGGAATTTGTTTTCTAAAAAATTTGAAGAGTTGATTTCCACATTAAATATAGAAACTAATTTTGAATATAAAGTAACATCACTAGACTATATGGATTGTCTTCGAGTAATAGAAAAAAATTCTATTGTTTATGCAGACCCACCATATAGCACAGTTCATTACTCAAGGTTTTATCATGCTATAGAAACTTTAGTCCGATATGATCACCCCATTATAAAGTATAAAGGTCGGTATAGAGATGATCGGCATCAATCCCCTTTTGATAAGAAGAAAGAGGTGAGAAATGCTTTCAGATTATTATTTGAAGGGGTTAAAAATAGAGAATCTCATTTAGTCTTAAGCTACAGCAATAATGGAATGATTAGTCAAGAAGAAATATTAAACATTGGTAATTCTATCTTAGGGAAAGGATATAAATGCGATTTACAATCGAGGGAATATATTCACAGCAAAATGGGACGTTCTGATGAATATCAATTAGATGTGAATGAGCTTATTATGTCTTATAAAAAAGTATAATCATGGATTCTATTCATATAGATTTTACAGAACTAAGGACATCATGGACTAAATATGATATAGTCCAAGCATTGGATGTTATATATAGTGTTGATACTATACAGAAATATAAGAAAAAAGAAGCAAAAATCAATGAAAGAATTTTGCGTTCATTTCTTGGTATCAACTCCCTAGATGATCCAATTCCTGATTATTGGATTGAGATTCAAAAATATCCAATAGAAAAGAAAATATTTTCATTACTAGCTCTAATCTTTACTCATGGAGGAGTTGTAAAAGACTTTGCAACTAAATATTCAAAAGATAACATGAAAGGTGTCTTTTATATTGATTCTAAAGATAAACAGCTTACTAATATTCGCAGTGCTTTAGTAGTTGCAGAAGCAACAGACCCAACAAATAGGAGAAAAAATGAAGTTCCTTATGACTTCTCCGTCGTATATTACAATCCCAAAGTTGGAAAATTATTTAAAAAAGTATTATTAGAAAGGATTTCCAGATTTACAAATAAAGAACTCTCGAATGATGAGTTTTATAGTATTTGTATTGAAAATGAATTTCATAAGGCTTTAAGTTTAACTTTTGACCAATTCAAAACATGGCTTGAAGGTTATAGCTTTAATGCGTGTTACGTTAAGGAATTACATATCAGTAATTTTCTATCAATAAAAGAGCCAGTAGATATTGACTTTGAAAAATCAAAAGAAATATATTTTCTTGGAGAGAATGGTGACGGAAAGTCACTTATAATAATGGCAATATGTCTTGCTTTTAATGGCAATTATATCAAATATAAAACTGAAAAGCGAGATACTGGAATTGCATCCGATATATTGGATAATAATAGCGATATATATGGTATTGATGAGTGGGGGCATCAATATAATATTTCTAATGCAATATATCTTGATAATCTTTATGCTTATGGTACACATCGCGGAAGATATAATGCTGATCCTTCTGAAAAATATGGTTTCATGTCATTATTCAATAATGATCTTACACTAAATAGCCCAGAACAATGGCTAAAAAATCTGAAACTGGAAGAAGAACAAGCTGAAGAAAATAAGCTAAAAATAAAAGTTGCAACTAAACAATTAGAAGACATTCTGTTCAATCTACTCGAAAGAAACGTTAAAACTCACATTGAAGGGAGTAAGGTTTTTTTTGAGGAAAAAGGGTGTTTTCTGAGTATAGATCAATTATCAGAAGGATATAGGAGTATCATTATTTTTGTCTGTGATTTATTGTATCGTTTATATAAAAACAATAGCGATGATATATTCAAAACGAAAGGTGTTGTTTTAGTCGACGAAATAGATCAACATTTGCATTTGAAATGGCAAAGAATAATTGTTAGTAAGTTACGAAATATATTTCCAAATATGCAGTTCATATTTACGACGCACAGCCCTACAATTATTCAAGGCGCATCAGACGATTCTATTATATTTAGAACGTATAGAGTGAACGGCATAACAAAAGTGAGTGAACCGTATTATAGAAAGGACTTAGATCATCTCATGATGAATACTTTGGTAACTTCTTCTCTATTTGGGTTGGAAGATTCCAGATTAGACACAGATGATAATAATTCCGATACTAACGATACTTATTTATTGTATAAAATAAATAAGAAACTTATTTCAAAGTTACAGGAACAAAAAGAAAAAGGTAAGAATTTTGTTAGTGAGAACGAAATTGACTCTTTGATAGATAGCATTTTAGAAGAATATCAAAATGAAGAAGATCGATAAAGACTTAGCAGTAATACCACCATCACTAGTTATTGGTGATGATAAGTTAACACATCAAAGGAGATTAGAATTAATAGCAAAGAAGCATTATATTAATGAAGCACCTTACAATGATCGATATAAAACTGATGATATTAGAGATAGATTAGTGCGTATATATAACAACAAGTGTGCTTTTTGCGAACAAAAGGTTGAACAATATCATATTGAACATTTTAGACCTAAGCAAATTTACTACTGGTTAGCATATAGTTGGGATAATCTTTTATTAGCGTGCCACTACTGCAATAATTATAAAGGCATAAACTTCGCAATAAAAGGAAAGCGAGCTAAATGTCCTAATACAAAAGATTTAAAAAACATCAATACTATATCATCCAGCAAATATAATCTTCAAGAACAACCAAAGTTAATAAATCCAGAGCAATCAGATCCAAGTCCTTATTTGATATTTGAAAAAGATGGGAAAATAACTTCTGACAACGATGATTATAAATATACAATAGATATATGTAGAATAGATCGTAAATATCTAAATGATGGTAGAAAAAACATTATTGATAAATTTAAGAGAGAAATAGTTTCAGAGCTTGTTTATAATTCAACTCCAGAAGAACAAAAGCAAGCTATAAATATATTGGTCAGACGTTTTGTAAATGAAGCCAATGATAATGATAATGAATTTTTGGCTTTTCGGAATTTTGCAATTAGGCACAATTGGTTAAATGATGCAGTAAAAGAAGCTATTACTACCTTACAATGATTATAATGCTTATATGCTCTCGAAATTTGATAAATCAACAAATATAGTTATCTTTGCTCACAGTATTCTCCATGAGCAGACTACCGCAAAAACACGTAGCAAATTAGTGGGATAAATCATGGGATATGCTTGAAGCAAAAAATATAAAGTTTTAAATATCAGCTTGGTAACTCTCTTAGGAGAATCCCAGGCGGATCACTGAAATAAGGAAGATTCTGATAATAACGTATTATCAGAATCTTTTTTATTTGAGAGATAACTACCTTTTGTGTATTTATGAAATTAATGTAAAAACGGGTCAGTCCGAAAACCCTGTGGGCGTATTATGTAGATAATCAAAATAGGATCATCTTTGGGGTTAAATTAAAAGGAACAATCCCATGAATACCAATCGCAGCCTGTATAAGTTACTACGAGTAATCTTCCCTGAAGTTTTAATGGAATAGCTGTTTCAAGGAGAACAAAGCAGAATACCAACCAAAAAGACGATCATCTGTCAATGGCTGCATATAGTTTTAAGTAGCATCTATCATTACTTACAACCCCATCTACATAGCGATCAGTTTCGGGTAATCCTTCTATCTCTACTCCCAGATGACGAGCCACAGAAGAGCGTACCCCATCTACATTCAATATTTCACCTTCAATCTCAGATGACTTTGTAACTATCTGCTGTTAACGCATCAAGTATTACATTACTTTTCATATCAAAGCCGAGGGCACTCATTTTACCTACAAGTTTACCTTGTAAACTCCGAACTTTTCCTAATTTATATGATAGTCCTCTATCATCCCAAGTAAAATTAGGCCATTCTTTCATCTTGCCAAATATAGATAGTATTCATATTTTCCGCATATTATACGGCAAAGAGACTAAAGATCCATTGTTCCAATGCTAAACCTACATTTTTTAACAAACAAAACAATATAACTTCTAAATATTCTTTGTAAAAAGTTGATTTTGAAAAATAAAAAATGTACTTTTACGAAAACAATTCATTTATATTGACTGCATATTCCGGCTGATCCCCGTTCACCGTTTCCGGTGATATCCGTTCACTTGGTTTGTAATCTTCAGTATCGGTGGCAAAGTTAGTATTTTTTTCTTAGGCTCTCTCCTTTGAGTTCAAATTTCACTGCTTTATGCACGATTCTGTCTAAGCAGGCTTCTGCAATGAGTTCGCTTTTGAAGACATTGTACCAGTCGGCTATCGGTAACTGGCTGGCCAGAATCATCGCTTTCCGGTTATACCGGTCATCAATGATCTGCTCAAAATCGTGTTGGATTTGTCCTTCCAGCCTGAGCATGCCGAAGTCGTCAATGACAAGCAGGTCGTGTGCGTTGAGTCTGCGGAAGAAGTTGGTCTCACGCCCTTCAAGATGTACAAGCTTCAAGCTCTCGATAAGCATGTTCATCGTGAAGTAGAGTACCTTGATTCCATTCCTGCAAGCCCTGTCTCCCAAGGCACAGGCGAAGTAGGACTTCCCCGTTCCTGCAGGTCCGGTGATGATTACAGTCACCCCGTTGGTAATGTAGTTACCTGTAGCCAGATCGGCAACGGATACTGACGGGATTCCACGGACTGTGTCTGTCTCCAGTTCCTCGACGGATGCCTTGAGGCGGAAGTTGGCGTTCTTGATGAGACGCCGGATGCGGTTGTCCTGACGGATGTCCCGCTCGCTTTGGAGCATCAGTTGCATACCTTCACGCAAGGTGATTCTGTCAAGTTGGTGCGTCTCTTCAAGAGCAGTCCAACGGCTTGCCATTCCCGGCAGTTTAAGCTCATGCAGAGCCTTTTCTGTTTCATTTGTTGTCATTGTAGTGAACGGATTTATGATTAAACTTAACGTATTGGTATTCCGGAGAAATAGTCGCTCCCACGCATATTCTCGTGATTCGTAGGCGTGGGTGCGTCAAAACGGGCCGGCTCGTCTGATTCCGATTCCAGGTCATTGCGTTTGAGTATGGCTTCGAACTTCTTGCACGAGAACACCCTATACTCCATACATTGCCTGCAGGTAAGGTCAAAGACATCTAATTTATACTTTCTTCTGAGACTCATGATGGATGCGCAAAGCTTGTAATACACCTCTTCCGGCTGGTTTGTGCGTTTCGGGCTGAAGATTTCCTTCACGTATTCATAACAGTCGGGCGATACATACTTTGCCTTCTCTACATAATATGCGGCAGACCGCTCCATGATGGCACGGCAGTTGGAACCCATGTGCTCCTTGGTTGTCGTATAGCCGTACTCGTCAGAACGCAAATGTGAGGCTACCTGCTTCCCTTCCACATAGACGTTCACCCACGAGCGTGTGAAAATGACCCGGGCCTTCTTTCCTACATGGATATAGGGTACTGAATAGAAATGGGTTGTCTTGTTGTGGCGCAATTCCACGTGGCAGTTCGCCTGTACGGTGAGGTCGGCATAGAAGCGCATCTCGTAAGGCTCTGACGGCAATGGCTTCAGCAAGCCTTTCTCCATGGCGTGGAACCGTTCCTCGCGGCTGTAGGGACGTTTCTGCATACGGGTCTGGTTGTGTTGGTTGCAGAGTTCCCAGACCGCCTTGTTGAGTTCGACGGGAGACGTGAACGTGCGGTTACGCAACTTGGCATAAATGCGGTTATAACATACTTTGACCTTGTCCTCCACGAGGGATTTCTGTGTGGGTGAAAGAGGGTCACAGGGAAGCACGACGAAATGGTAGTAGTTGCCCATGTCCTCCAACGCCTTGTTGAGTTCAGGTTCATGCCTGTCGTTCCTGATGACGGCTGATTTCAAGTTGTCGGGTACCAGAATGGGCGGGACGCCTCCCAGATGTTCCAGGCACATACGGATGGCGTGCAGGAAGTCTTCCGTCTTTTGGGAGGGTACACAGGTGACGTAGGTGTAATCACTATACGGCATGGTTGCCACAAACACCTCCACCTTCACGACCTCGCCCGTATCCGGATCCACATAGGCCAGCTTGTCACCGGCAAAGTCAACCATCAGTTTCTCGCCGGGCTTGTACGTGTCGGCCAATACAGCCTTGATATCTTTCTGCGCCACAAGGTTCTGCTTCAGATGGAAATAGAACTGGGACTTCCCGTACCCGCTTGGACGGGTGGCCTTGTATTCTTCGTACAGCACCTGACGGCTGACGTGGTTCTTCGGGTCGGTTAGTTGCCGCTTAAAATACGGGAGAAGGTCAAGGAATTCCTGCATACGGGGATCCGTATAGGCCGGAGAACCGGCGTGAAACTCTCTTCTTCAAAAAAAGAGGAGCTGTGCTATTTAAAACATTTCATCATTTAAAGCGATAAGAAATATGGCTGCAAAAAAACCTAAAAGAATCGAAGTACTATCCACTAAAGTAAAACAACTAGTAGACTCACCAGAAAGTGAAATGACATTTGAGGATATTCTTATATTTATGAATGGCCGAAAATGTTATGATGAATTCAAAGAATATGAGCTAAAACTCATAGATACTAAGTTGAATAATTGTATTGTTGGAATTATCATTACTGGTCAGAATAAAAATTTACCAGCTAAACGTGATAGGGCTACAGGTGAGTTTCACCCTCTTAATCTTGATCCAGATAAAGAAACTCTTTCTTTTGGTAATATATTTCTATACGATAAAAGTTTGAACATTCTTTTATACGAAGTGAATATAAATGGCTGTTATATAGACAAATTTGTATCATGCATTTATCAAGAGTGGCAAAAAGATGGGGATGATGACATCAAATTTGATTTATCATTTCCTGTATTATCTAGAAAAGGAGAGTACGAACGACTTCTCAATATGACTTACTACAAAGAGTTCTTCGTTGAACTTACTTGTCCCCAAGAAATATTAGAAGAATATAAAGATGATAATAGTAGTATCTTATCAATAGTCAAAAGACATCTAAAAGATGGAATACAAAATAATACAGATTCAATCATTATTCGCTATTCTACATTTGGCAAAAAAGAGAACAAAGAGGGATTAGCTAGAAGACCTTTATTAAAGGTTGTTGATTCTGTTAGATACTTATTTAATGGAAATCAAAAGAAAAACGTAAAAGCTTTAAAAATCAAAGGATATCTTCAAGATCCTGATGAAAAATGTACAATGAAACCAGTCAACCTTGTCACAGACACATTTAATATATTTATTAAATTGACTGTAAAGCTGCTTTTAACAGATATTCAACAAAGTGAAAGACAGCAAGAAATTGAAAAGTTATATATAAAACATTTGCCGGAATTTAAATACATAATAAAATAGTAAAGTGATAATATATGATCCAATTTCTTGAAAAATATGCTGCTGCTATAATTGGTATTACTTTTGGGTATTTTATTTATAGATATTGCGGTATAAATTACGAATCAAGCAAGGAATTTATAAAGCAATATACAACAATTGGTACTTGTTTATTCGGTTTCTTACTAACGCTTTTTAGCATAATAATTCAAGGTAAAAATGTCGTAATTAATAAAATAAAAAGTAATAGAAATACATTTATTAGATTTGTGCGCTTGAATAAACAAGTTGTTATGGTAACACTTTTGCTAACAATATACGCATACATAATA
>ERZ824600.1788-NODE-1788-length-24797-cov-5.648088_pt1 | contig 24797 bp, 17 predicted proteins | sample MGYA00519933_ERZ824600 | MGnify/ENA primary metagenome ERZ824600 (study PRJEB31778, sample SAMEA3449178) | human gut metagenome | biome: human gut; feature: human-associated habitat; material: faeces | place: United Kingdom | collected 2010/2012 ... | reverse complement strand
CACTTTCTTTTTCGCGTAAAAAGAAAGTGGTAAAAAACGAACAACCGAAATATCTTTCCATATACCTTGACCGCGGCAGCGAGATATTACCCTTGTGTTAAAGTTTTGCTTGCTTTAGATATTAATGTTTATTGCCGAGCGACGAGTTCGTGACAATTTTTATGCCATACTAAAACTACCGGTTATTGCAATTCTCGAATGGCAGATTTAATCCTAAATTAAAGTTACTTTAAACAACTCGAGATATAATTCGACATTATAAAAACCAACCAACCATCCATCCCAAGGCATCCGCCTTTTTGATATAAATAAAATCCCCAGTTAATAGCTTTGCAGGGGCTCGGGCCGATACTTTTTAAAAGTATCCCCGTCCTCGGTACAGAAAGGAAATAAAATGCAAGAAAACAGCGTAAACAAGGAACCGGTATACAACGAGGATCAAATACAGATACTCGAAGGGCTGGAGGCTGTCAGAAAGCGTCCGGGCATGTATATCGGAACGACATCACAGAGAGGACTCCACCATCTCATCTACGAGATAGTCGACAACTCCATCGACGAGGCACTTGCTGGTCACTGCGACCGCATAACCGTTACCCTGCATGCGGACGGTTCCGCATCGGTCCAGGATAACGGACGCGGCATTCCCGCCGCAATACACCATAAAGCGGGCATTCCGACACCGGAGGTAGTGTTTACCGTTCTGCACGCAGGCGGAAAATTCGGCGGCGAGGGCTACCAGATCTCCGGCGGACTTCACGGCGTCGGCGCGTCGGTCGTAAATGCGCTCTCCGAGTGGCTGTACTACGAGGACGTATCCGACGGAAAGCTGTACCGCGAGAGCTTTTGCCGCGGAAAGGTCAAGGATGCATTTGAATGTCTCGGCGACGCGGGCGACCGCCACGGACTGTATGTCCGCTTCATGCCCGATGCGGAGATATTCGATAATATCGACTACGACTACGAGATTCTGCTCAACCGCATGCGCGAGCAGGCGTTCCTTAATGCGGGCGTTACCATCGTAATGCGCGACGAGCGCGATGCGAGCCGCCGCCGCGCGGGTATAGACGAGGCGGAGTCGATGGCTGAGATAGAGAGCGTCAACTTCGGCGAGAGCGAGCCGCTTAGCGCGCTTCCGCTCATCTCCGATGAGGATGTCGACGCCGAGGAGAATACCGTCCGCGAGGATGTGCTCTGCTATGAGGGCGGTGTAAAATCGTTCGTTGAATATCTCGGAGAGCATAAGCATGCCGACCCCGTTCATCCGGACGTTATCTACATATACGATAAAAAGGGTCTGACTACCGCCGAGATCGCGTTCCAATACAACACAAGCTATAACGAGACGCTGCTCTCATTTGCAAATAACGTAGTAACGCCCGACGGCGGTACGCACGAGACGGGCTTTAAGACGGCGCTGACTAAGGCGATAAACGAGTACGCACGCAAGACGGGCGCGCTCAAGGACTCCGACGCAAAGCTCTCGGGCGAGGACGTGCGCGAGGGAATATGCGCGGTAATTTCGGTCAAGCTGACCGAGGCGCAGTTCGAGGGTCAGACGAAGGGCAAGCTCGGAAATGCCGAGATAAGGACCTTTGTCGATTCGCTCGTAACGCGCAAGCTCGGCGAATATTTTGAGGAAAATCCGACCTCCGCAAAGGCGATACTCGACAAGGCGATGCAGGCGAGCAGAGCCCGCGAGGCGGCACGCAAGGCAAGGGAGCTGACACGGCGCAAGAACGTTCTCGAGGGAATGACGCTGCCCGGAAAGCTCGCCGACTGTCAGGAGAAGCGGGTCGACGTTACCGAGCTCTATCTGGTGGAGGGAGACTCCGCGGGAGGCTCTGCAAAGGACGGACGCGACTCCAAGTATCAGGCGATACTGCCGCTGCGAGGCAAGGTCCTCAACGTCGAAAAGAGTCGACTCGACAAGGTGTACTCCAACACCTCGATAATCCCGATAATTCAGGCGCTCGGCTGCGGCATAGGAGAGGATTTCGATATCTCCAAGCTCCGCTACGGCAAGATAATCATCATGGCGGATGCCGATGTCGACGGTTCGCATATACGTATACTGCTGCTCACCTTCTTCTTCCGTCACATGCGTCAGCTGATAGACGAGGGACATGTATTTCTCGCACAGCCGCCGCTCTACCGTGTATTTAAGGGCAAGACGACAAAATATGCCTTCTCCGACGAGGAGCGCGACGCGATAATCGAGGAGATGGGCGGAGGCCGCGGCGAGAAGATCGAAGCAGAGCGGTACAAGGGTCTCGGTGAGATGGACCCGATCCAGCTCTGGGATACGACGATGAACCCCGAGACGAGAACGATACTCAAGGTCACGATAGACGACGCCATCGAGTGCGACCGCATCTTCTCCACGCTGATGGGAGACAAGGTCGAGCCGAGACGCGAGTTTATCGAGGAGAATGCGCAGTACGCGACCGATCTCGATATATAAGTATTGCCACGGGAGTTTTCCACAGGCTGTGCAAACAGATGTGAATTTTCGCGGAGAAGTGGGATTCAGCGCATATCGCAGCCTGTTGAAATGCTGTAGGAACAAGCCGAAAACCGAAAAATATAAGGAATGGTCGAAAAAATAAATGGAAGAAAATTTCGAGTTTAAGGATCAAAAAATAGTTGACGTTCATATGGAGCGTGAGCTGAAGGATTCGTTCATTCAGTACGCGATGAGCGTCATCGTATCCCGCGCTCTGCCGGATGTCCGCGACGGACTCAAGCCGGTTCATCGCAGAATTATCTATGCGATGTACGAGGACAAGATAACGCACGATAAGCCGTTCTATAAGTCGGCGACGACGGTCGGTAACGTGCTCGGTCGTTATCATCCGCACGGAGACAGCGCGGTATACGATTCGATGGTACGTCTCGCGCAGCCCTTCTCGATGCGGTATCCTCTTGTAGAGGGTCACGGTAACTTCGGTAACATCGACGGAGACAAGGCGGCTGCATACCGTTATACCGAGGCGCGTCTTGCGCGTCTGGCGGACGAGATGACCCGCGACATCGAGAAGAATGTCGTAGACTTTACACCCAACTTTGATAACAAGCGTCAGGAGCCTACCGTGCTCCCCTCGCGTATACCTAATCTGCTTGTAAACGGCTCGGTCGGTATCGCCGTCGGTATGGCGACGAATATCCCCCCGCATAACCTCGGCGAGGTCATCGACGGTACGATATATCTTATGGAGCATCCCGACGCGAGCGTATCCGACCTCATGGCGTTCATCAAGGGACCGGATTTTCCGACCCGCGCGATGATATGCGGCAGCATGGGCATCCGCGAAGCGTACGAGACGGGCAGAGGAAAGCTCACCGTCCGCGCGCGCGCAGAGGTCGAGGAGGACAAGCATCGCATCGTTATCACCGAGATACCCTATCAGGTCAATAAGAGCACGCTTGTCGAGGCTATGGCTGAGTGCCACAAGGACAAGCGCATCGAGGGCATCACCGATATCCGCGACGAGAGCGGCAGAGCGGGACTGCGCATAGTTGTCGAGTACCGCCGCGACGCGAACGGACAGGTCATACTCAATCAGCTGTATAAGTACACGCAGCTTCAGGATACCTTTGCGGTGAATATGCTCGCCATCTGCGACGGCGTGCCGAAGCTGCTCAACCTGCGCGACATTCTCCGCTGCTATATCGCACATCAGGAGAGCGTTATCGAGCGGAGAATACGCTTTGACCTCGATAAGGCGCTGCGCGAGCTCCATATCAACGAGGGCTACAAGATTGCAGCCGACCATATCGAAGAAATTATCAAGCTCATCCGTGCGAGCGATTCTATTCCGAGCGCAAAGACGAACCTGATGGAGCGCTACGGTCTCTCAGACGCACAGGCGCAGGCTATCGTCGAAATGACGCTCGGCCGTCTGTCCGGACTCGAGAGACAGAAGGTGCTCGACCGCATTGCAAAGCTGACCGCAACAGTAAGCGAGCTCCGCACTATCCTCGCGAGCGAGGAGGGAATAAAGGGCGTTATCCGCGACGAGCTGCTTGCCATCAAGGCTCGCTTCGGCGACGACCGCCGCACCGAGCTTGTTCCGATGGAGAACGAGATAGTTCTCGAGGACCTTATCGAGCGCCATACCTGCGTTATCACGATGAGCCATGCGGGCTACATCAAGCGTCAGGCATCGAGCGTTTACTCCGCGCAGCACCGCGGCGGTAAGGGTATTATCGGAATGGGCACCAAGGAGGAGGATTACATCGAGCGCATGCTCGCGGTAGGTTCTCATTCCTACCTGCTCATGTTCACGAGTAAGGGCAGGGTGTACGTTAAGAAGGCGTACGCCATCCCAGAGGCAGGCAGAACCGCTAAGGGCACCAACATCGTCAATATTCTTGACCTCGCGCCCGACGAGCGCGTGACGGCAATGGTTGCGGTCGACGGCTTTGACAGTGATAAGTACCTGACAATGGTCACCTTGCGCGGAGTTATCAAGCGCACTCCGCTGAGAGAATTCGAGATACAGCGCCGCGGCGGAAAGATCGCGCTCTCGCTCGATGAGGGCGACAGCCTGCTCTACGTCCGCCTGACCGACGAGAACAGCCGCCTGCTCATCGCGACGAGAAAAGGCTACGCCGTATTCTTCCGCCTCTCCGACATCCGCCCGCTCGGCAGGACCGCGCGCGGTGTCAAGGCGATATCGCTCTCCGAGGGCGACGAGGTACGCGGCGCGGCTGTCGCAGACGAGAACAAGCGCCTGCTCACCGTCACCGAGACCGGCTACGGAAAGCGCACACCGTTTGACGATTACCCGATGCACAAGCGCGGCGGTAAGGGCGTTCGCTGCCACAATACCGAGCGCCGCGGCATGATAGCGGGCATCGAGACGGTCGGCGAGGACGACGATATCATGCTCATCACAAGCACGGGCACCATCATCCGTACCCCCGCGTCGGATATTCCAGAGTATTCGAGGACTGCGGGCGGCGTTATCATCATGCGCACGGCGGAGGATGCGGGCATAGTCAACTTTACCTGCCTGCCGGCGGTAGAGGATGAGCCTGATGAAACTGTTGACGGCAGTCCTGAAGAAAATGCAGATGTTATCGGGGCTGAGGGTGAAGATAATGCCGCAGAAACCGAATCTGATGCAGAAGAAGTAGAAAATATTGGTAATTCGGACGAGTCCGAGGAGGACATCTGATGAAGAGTCTTAAAGCTCTTAAAAATCGCAGTGCAGAAGCGAGAGGCATTAAAGCGTCCGCTCTTGCGGCGCTCGGTGCGTCGGTGCTGCTGATAGGGGCGATGCTCAGCGCCTGCGGCAGCTCCGGAGAGACAAAGGTCGATGCGCCGAAGCTCGACGACGCGGGTGCGCGTGAGGTACTCACCGCCCTGCTGCCGGATGCCGAGGAGCTGACCGAGGTTATCTGGGGCGACGGTCTGCCGGTCGATGACGAGGAGCTGCTCGAGTCGGTCAGCGGTGCGCAGTACCGCCCGATATCTGCGGACAGCTCGTACAAGAGCGAGGAGCAGATAAAGGAAAAGGCCGAGACGGTATTCTCCAAGGAGTACCTTGTGACGGTATATGCCGTTGCGTTCGGTGAGTATGACGGCGAGACCGAAACTGCGGAAACGCAGGAGGGCGATCCCTACAATGAGGATCAGCTCGGGCTCGGGCTGCGCGGCAGATACTACACCGATAAGCAGGGGGTAATGTACCGCAATATCGCCCTGCCCGAGTATGATATGACTACCGAGATCGACACAGACAGCGCAAAGGTCGCATCGCAGAACGGCAGCACTGCCGTGCTCGAGGTAGGCTGCACCGTCCGCGGCGAGGATAGCAGCATGAAGGTCTATCTCAGATATGACGGAACAAAATGGCTCATCGACGGACCGATCTATTGATTTCGGGGTTAATTTAATATTAGATTGATTAGATAGAGCTGATGATACATGCTGAATTTTCGGCGCGTGAGAGTCTCCCCCTACACTAGTGCAATTTTGCGGTCTTGCAAAGCAAGATTGCTGCCGTCGGCAGCAAAGCAAAATTGCATATTAAACCGCGCAGCGGTTTAATGAGAGAGGCTTTCACGTATGGAATCTGCATCTTGCATTATCAGCATAATTCAATATTATTATGCTTATTCGGCCGCGGCCTCGCAGTGTAATCCCATTTTATCGTCGATAAAAAATTTCTCCGCACCCATCCACCTGAAGGCACGGAGACTCTTTTCTTTATCCTATTTTCGGTCAATTCGTTTCTTCTCGGTCGGGGTAATATTTTTCCCCGCATACACAAAACCGCTGCTGCCGTGCGTAATTATGCTCCCCTCCGGAGCAAAATACATCCGAATCGTTCTCACAAATTCTTATTGACCGTCAGGGCGATTATCAGGTCAAGATCATCATCAGATGCCGCCTTGTTTCTGCGCAATGCACCGCAGCGGGTGCAGCGATGCGTTATGATATAGCCCTTTTTCGGGTCAGGCTCGGCAAATACCGGTTCAAGAGGTGCGCGGCACTCGGACGCGCGATCGCCCGGATTTTCGTCAACATGGAGCGACCAGAGGCAGTATGGGCAATGATTTCTCGAGGTGTAGCCGAGCGGCGGGACCTCTCTGCCGCAATGCTCACAGATAAATCCGCTGTCGTTCTTTGAAAATCTCTTTGTCTCCATATCAGCACCTCCGCTGTTCCGCACTGTATAACTGTATATATGATATATGCTGCAGCACGGTTTGTCAACCTTTTTTCCGATATGTCAGCCGCTCAAGATAAATGCCGCCTCGCAGGCAAGACCGATTGACTCGCAAAAAATCTGCCGTTACATAATTTTCACTTCGTAATATACGCACTCGATCAAAATATCGGCAGATTGCCCCTTTATGGGTATAAAAACAAACGAAAAAGAAAAATTAACGGATCGTTAATAATATCGTCTGTCCTACTTTATAAATGTTTGGTAACATCTTCTCTACCGTTGTTTATATGTAATTTTTTATTAATATAAATCCATTATTGAAGGGGATATCAACATGAAGTTTACTACGAAAATCGTTTCTCTTGCCCTCGCGGCTTTCGTTACCGCCGCCATGTCTGTTTCTGTCGCAGCCGTCGATGAGACGACCGCAGACGCGACCGACGCAGCAAAAGAGTCTGTTGCCGTAGAGTCATCGAACGACGACGGAATTGCACCTCAGACGGCAGAAGAAAACGATGCAGTACCGCTCGCAGCAGAGGGCGGCGATGCCGTTCCTACCAATGAGACCGGCGCTGCGGCAGCAGATACAACCGCAGAAACCACGGCAGCCGAGACCGATGAGGACGGTCACGACCACAGCAGCGAGTCCTCCTCTAAGGTTTCCGATATTATCGGAATCGTCGTTGCGGTCATTCTTCCTATCGCGGCTATCGTTGGCATTTATCTCTATATCCCCAAGAAGTCGAAGAAGAAGTAATTCAAAATATAATCAAAATCAGGGAAGCATCCGCTCGGATGCCTCCCTTTTCTTTTTGTTGTGCTTATTTTTATTGTGAAAATTACATTGCCGATACTTCACCGGCATTCTGACCGCCGCGCGGAATACAATGGGTGATTTGAGATCGAAAAATCCACATGCTGTGGAATTGTGCGGCGCTCTGCCTAAGTCCGTGCGCCGAGACAAAACCTTTAATCAGCCACGGTCTCGGTCCGTGTGTCCGAGAAAAAAGTCCTCAGTTACAAAGTTTTCGCCAGGCCTTTTTCAAAAGGCCGCGTTCCCCGCGTTCCTCTCCGCGTATTCCCGCGTACTCCAAGCGTCCCCGCGTCTTACTTACCCACGCAGAAGCGCGAGAAGATACCGTTTACTACGTCCTCGGTCACGGTTCTGCCGTCCACCGAGCCGAGCGCGGACAAGGCGAGCTCGAGATCGGTGCCTGCGACATCTTCGGTCATTCCGACAGCGAGAGAGGAGAGCGCTTCGTCGATATGATGCACAGCAGTGCAGATATCCGCATACTGACGGGAGTTTGAGACCACGGCATCGCCGCGCAGGTCGATCTTTCCGTCGTCATAAAGCGCGGTAATGCGGTCGAGCAGTGCCTGTTTTCCCGCACCGGTCGCGGCACTGATGCAGACGGGCGCGCCGAGCAGATCGGCGTTTTCCGAAAGGAACGGCTTGATGGGGATGTCGGGCAGAGTATTTTCCGGCGCATCGCCCTCGCACGGGTCATTCACAGCTTGAATATTCTCGCACAAATCGAGCTTATTGACAACGGTCAGCAGCTCGCCGCCGCGTGCCTTGAATCCTTCGAGCAGACGCAGCAGCTCGGCATCCTCTTCATCGGCAGGACGCGAGCCGTCAAATACGGCAAGGCAGAGCTGCGCTCCGGAGAGCTTCTTTTTCGAGCGCTCGATACCAATCTGCTCGACCTCGTTCTCCGAATCGCGAATACCCGCCGTATCGGAGATGCGGAGCATTATCCTGCCGACGGTAAGCGTCTCCTCGATAACGTCTCGGGTCGTGCCCGCAACAGATGTGACTATCGCACGGTCGTCGCCGAGCAGTAGATTGAGCAGAGAGGATTTGCCCGTGTTCGGCTTTCCGACGATGCAGACGGGGATTCCCTCGCCTACCGCGCTGCCGAGCCGATAGGTCGATGCGAGCGCTTCAAGCGCCGATTTCAGCCCGCGCATACGCGCCTCGGCTTCGCCCTCACCGAGTCCCGACAGCCCCTCCTCGGGGTAGTCGATGTCGACGTAAATGCTCGATATCAGGTCGGACAGACGGCTGTACAGCTCGTCGATGCTCTCGGACAGCCTGCCCTCGCGCGTGCCGAGCGCAAGTTCTATCTGCGAGCTGCTGCGCGCGTCGATGAGGTCGATGACCGCCTCCGCCTGCGACAGCCCGAGCCGACCGGAAAGAAACGCGCGGCGGGTGAATTCTCCTGCCTCCGCCTGAGACGCGCCGCTGAGAAATGCCGATTCGAGCACCTTGTCCGCGAGCAGAATGCCGCCGTGACAGCTTATCTCGACCGTGTCCTCTCCGGTGTACGAATGCGGAGCACGGAAAATGACGGCGAGACCGTCGTCTATGACCTCGCCTCGGTAGAGTATGTCGCCGTATACCGCGCGATTGCTCGGCTGCTCGGTCAGCGGAATGCCGCTGCGCGCGCGAAACATAAGCTCGGCTACCGAGATCGCCTCGTCGCCGCTTATGCGTATTACTGCTATGCCGCCCTTGCCGCGCGGCGTCGATATTGCTGCTATTGTTCTGTCTTTCATAAAACCTCCGGGAGACGAGGGGGGAACGCGAGGGGAAACGCGGCCTTTTGAAAAAGGCCTGGCGAAAACTTTATAATAAGGAGTCTTTCTCGGGCAGAGCGGCTGAGATTATTGCTGACTGAGGATTTCGCTCACGGCGCATGGACTGTGGTTACAAGCAGATTAAAGTTTTCGTCCACCTTTTTTAAAAGGTGGCGGGGTCAAGGGCGCGTAGCCCTTGTATCGGCGTTTCTTTTGGAGCTTTTCTTTGCGCCTGCGCAATCAAAGAAAAGCGGCTAAAGGTTTGATTCACCTGAATTCGTAGTGATAACGCCTAACGATACACTAAAATTCAGATGTAAATCATGCTGATAATGTTGCCAAAGCAGCGGACATGTTTGCCTCCCCTGTGTAAGGGGGAGGCTTTCACGCGCGAACTTTTTGATATGCATTATCTGCTTAATTCTAAAATACATCCGAGTACAACTAATCTTAAGTTGATAATGCTACCCTACTGCACATATTTAATCGCGCAGCGATTAAATAACCCCATCCAACAACGAGACCCCCGCGGAGCTCCCGAGGCTTCGGGTATCATCCATGGGGGTCCGTAAAACCTATATTCAATTACCGCTCAGCTGCCGTTCGGCGCCGAGCGCGGAAGTATGTATCACTCGCCGTCGTAATCGTCGCCGCCGTTATCCTTTTCGTAATCGCTCTCATAGTCGGCGCGGTTTTCTCTGCGGTCGCCGTAGTTATTGCTGCGATAGCCTCCGCGACCTCCGTTATTATAGCCGCGGCGGTCTCCGGAACGATAACGGGGCATTCCGACCTCCTCGGAGTAGATAATTATCTTGCGATCGGTATCGTTGCCGACCGAGATGGTGGTAACGCCGGGGATATTCTGAACCTCGGAGTGAATTATTCTTCTCTCATAGGGATTCATCGGCTCGAGGGTAACGCTCTTCTTGTACTTCTGAACTCTGTATGCCATGCGGCGTGCGAGTGCGCGGAGCGTCTGCTCGCGCTTTTCGCGGTAGCCCTCGATATCGAGAGTGATGCGGACATAGCCCTTGCCAACCGTTCTCGAGCGCTCGGTCATCTGATTTTTGATGCCGCCCTCGTCATAGCTATACTCGTTCTCGGCAGGCTCATCCTCCTCGCTGCGTGCCGCGGAGGCCGCCTCCTCCTCGCGGCGGAGCATATCGCTGCGCTTATTAGCCGCAAGATTGACCAGATACTGAATAGCATCGAGGGTCGCACCGTGATGACCGATAAGAATACCTGCGTCTCCGCCGGTGATGTTTATCAGCTTGCCGCCGCCGACATCGGATATCTCCGCCACAGCGTCGATTCCCATATCCTCAATAAGCGTGCGTACAAAGTCAATGGCAACATCCTCGTCGCCCGTATCGTACGAGATGCGAACCTTTGCAGGTACCTCGCCGAAGCCGAGGAAGCCGCGCTTAGGCTCCTCAAGGATCTCATACGAGAGATGCTCGCGGTCCACGCCGAGCTGAACCGCCGCGTCGGCGATAGCCGACTCAACCGTCTTTCCGTATACTTCAACGACCTTTTTCATCTGTTTTCACCTCTCATGCTTTAATAATCATAATCGTCATCGTCGATGTGATGGAGCGAACGGACCTTAGGCTCTTCGCCGTCGTCCTTGCGCTCCGGCTTCTTTCCGTCCTTGTCCTCCTTGAGCGCGGGCGCGTCCTTCTTCTTTGCCGGCGCGGGGGTCGGCTCGTCATCGTCGTCTATATGATGGAGGGAATGTGCTTTTTCTGCCTTTTTATTCTTCTTTGAGCTGCCGGCGAGCTCACGCTCTGCCTGCTTGTAATCCTCCTCGGTAAACTTCGGTATCTTGAACATCTGCGAGAGGATAATCTGCTGAACGGTGCTGAGAACATTCTGGAACATCCAGTAAACACCGATGACCGACGGGAGAGTATATGCGATCCATGCCGAGAAGAGAGGCATGGTAATATCCATTATCTTCATGGACAGGGCATTGTTCGTACCCTCAGCCTGCGGTGCCTGATAGGTGAATTTCTTTGTCAGCTTCATGCTGCCGAAGGCGAATACAAAGGTAAGTATCGGGATGAGCAGATACCAGTTGCTCACGCCCGAGGCGTTCGGCGTTACCGAAAGGTCGAATGCGCCGATATTGAACGACGGCACCTTATCGAGGGTAATGCCGTTCATGTATGCGGCAAACTCCGAGAAATTCGCTCTTATCGTCGGCATCATCTCGAGGTCGGTCATGACCCGCTCTGCGCCGGTGAGGCTCATGAATATCTCCTGAATCTTGGTCAGGTTGTCGCCCGCGATGCCGAGCATATACTGAAGGGGATTACGGATAACATTATACAGCGCGATGATTATCGGAAACTGTATGAGCAGCGGCAGACAACCGCCGAACATACTGTAATTTTCCTTCTGGTACAGCTCCATTATCTCCTGCTGTGCCTTCTGCTGCGTTGCCTTGTCATTGCGTCCCGCATACTTCTTGCGGATAGCAAGCTCCTTCGGGCGGAGACGCGCCTGCTTCTGCGAATTCTTCTGCTGCTTTATTCCGAGCGGGAACATCACTATCTTGATGATAAGCGCGAAAAGCAGGATCGCTACGAGGTAGTTGGGGACGATCTTATAGCAGAGATCGAGCACCCATCCGAATGCTTTGTAAAGATAACTCATTCTTTGTTCTTTTCCTTTTTCTTAATTGATTCTTTATTCTCCGATCTGCGGCGGCAAAGCCATCCGCGCAGATCCAAAAACCATTTTTCCCAGAAGAATGCGCCGTACTCCGGCACGGGATCCTCGCCGCAGCCGCCGAACGGATTGCAGCGCAGTATCCGCCACGCACCGAGCAGGGTGCCGACGATTATACCGTGCGTCTCTATCGCTCCGAGTGCGTACGCCGAGCAGCTCGGCTCGAATCGGCATGAGCGCGGGAGCGCATCGGACAGCGTTTTCCGATAGAGTATTATCGGCAGGCAGTACAGCCGCCTCAGCAGCCTTATCGGATGCAAGTCTTTAAATATATTCTTCTTTTCGCCGCTCTGCCTCATACAAAATCACCGTACAGCTGTCTCAGAGGCTCATATCGAGCTTTTTCATGGCGCGGTGCATATCCTTGTATACCGCGGTGGATTTCGCGCTTACAGCGGCGCTGCGCGCGACGAAAACGATTATGTTGCCGCACCTCACGCCGTCCCGCATCACCTGTCTGTACGCCTCGCGGATAACACGCTTTGCTCTGTTGCGTTCAACGGCGCCTCCGAGCTTCTTTGAGACTGTTATGCCGATACGGTTGACCCGCTTTTTGTCGGGGCGGGCGTTCGCGATGCGTCCGGCGGAAAAGTCGCGCATAACGTAGACGATAACGGTCGGGGTGACGAACTTTTTGCCCTTTGAGTATGCCTTTGAGTAGAGATGATTTTCTTTTACGGCTGTAAATTTCATTCTCAGAGGCTCACTTTCGGACGGTAAAATAGACGTGCGCGGCAAAGCCGAAACACGGCAGGATAATCAAATTGTATTATAGCACACGGGGAGCATTATTTTAGAAAAATAATTGTAACTTTTCTATAAACTTTGAGTTGTCGGTTCGACAAGGGTCTCTCCGTAAAGACAAAGTTAAAATACCGATGTGTGCACATCGGCTCAACGAAAAGAAAAGATAAAAAGGAAAAAGGACCGGCGGGGATCCGTCGGTCCGTCTTTTCTCTTTGCAAAAAGAAAATAACTGTGCTCGCGCGATTAATAGGTAAGTCTTGCTCTACCCTTAGCGCGTCTTCTCTTAAGAACCTTTCTGCCATTGGCAGTACTCATTCTTTTTCTGAAGCCATGCTCCATCTTACGCTGTCTTTTCTTAGGCTGGTATGTTCTAAGCATTCTACGGCACCTCCGTTCTCTGATAGCTCTTTTATCACAACAATTATTTTAAAAAAATAAAAAATGTGCTTTACCGCGAAATGCTTGCGCTGTCCGTTTCGATCCCGCGCGAGGAATAATACGGACGCAAAAAGCGGCACATACATTATTATACCTGAGATTATGGCGGTTTGTCAAGGGATTTTTACAAAAAAAATAAAACTCGGTGGTTTTATCCCTACGGTAACGCGGTGGGACTTGTCGGTTTGCCCCGGTTTTGGGGTTAAAGAGATGTTTTCGGAGTTAGTGCAGATGATTGAGTTTATTTAGAAAGTTATGTCTCGAAAAGGTCAAATCTCAATGCCGCGAGAGGATTTTCAAATAATAATTGTTTGTATTAAGAAAGTTATGTCTCAAAAAGGTCAAATTTCGCTGCCGCGGTCAAAAGTAATTGGAAAGGTGATGTGGTTAGTTGTTTTGTCTGTGTTAGAGGAGAACTAATTGCGCTGCGCGGTCAAAAGTATTTGGAAAGGTGATGTGGTCATTTATTTTGTCTGTGTTAGAGGAGAACTAATTGCGCTGCCGCGGTCGAGGTATATGGACAGATATTTCGGTTGTTCGTTTTTTACCACTTTCTTTTTACGCGAAAAAGAAAGTGGCGGAAAGAAAAGCGCGCATAAGAGGGGGCGGCGCTAAGGATGCTCGCATACGCGAGCATATGGCCGCGCCGGTTCCCCCTCTTATGTATCTCCCCCTATGACTGCTCAGCCGATAGCGACTTGACGAGCTATCGTCCGAAACGCTCGGCAAGCATTATGCCTCGCGTTTCTTATTTGGAGAATGCACGTATAAAGCTCAGCTTTTTCACACACGGTTGACTCGTACACCCTATGCCGCAGTTTGAGCAACATACTCAATTTAAGCTGCCTTGCAGTGTGGACATCGGCGTTTGTAATCAATGCAAAACACGTGTTTTTTGCTAAGTCTTGTATATTATCTGTTGTCACAGAAGATATTTAGCTTTGTCTGCTGCGGAATGCGCGAGCTGATGCCGCAGTACGCAGCGGAGCATCAAAAAACAATATCTGCGGTATGAACAGCCAAACGCGCTGATCAGAAAAATCTCCGTTGTCTATCTCTCTCAAATATTGCTCATCGTACTCAAAAATTATTGTGAGCTTGGTGACTTGTGAGCTTTGTGACTTGGATTCAGATATAGCATTTCCCGCTCGCTCACTCGCAAAGCAGGTCGTCGATAACGTCCTTTGCGTTAGCGGGCGAGACGCAGCCGCCGGCGAGGAGGGCAAGCAGGCGGTCTGCCGCGTCGCGGTTACGGGCGACGTCGTAGATAAAAACCGTCTCGTCGGTAATGCCGAAGAGGTCCTGCTCGGTCTTGATGATAAGCACGGAATAGACGGTGCGCAGGTGTTTTTCGGCGTCGGAAAGCGAGGCGTCGGTGGTGGCGATCAGCTTATACTGCATCGAGAGACCGGGGCGGTCGGTGCGGACGAGCAGCGAATCGCTCTCCCTCGCGCGCTCGGTGACGTAGGCGCGCCTTTCGGTCCTTTGCTTCGGTATTCGTTCTTTTACGGAAACGGTCATGTTCATTTTTGCCTCCCTTTCGGTTGCTTCGGGTGCCGCGGCGCTGCACATTACCGCTTGGACGTGCCGGTGTCGGCAAAGCGCTTTCCGCCGAACCTATTTGCGGCGGTGCCTTGCATATCGGTGCCCGGATCGGGGGTATCCGGCGCTGCGGTGGCTGAAAAAACGGTGGTTTCGGAGCTGATCCTGTCCGAATGGTTGATAATATGATAACACCGTACAGCGGAAAAGTAAACCAAATTCGTTCCCTTCGATTCGACAAACAATATGAACACAAGCCCCGCGGGTGCATAAAAAATACGGCGTTTGTCGGCGAAAACATACTAATTTGTGAGAGAAATAGTTTATTAAAAGTACTAATGTGTGACCTGCCATGAGGAAAAATGTCGAAATAAGAATAAATATTCTATGATGTGGAAGAATATAACACGAACAACAGAAATTATATAATGAAATTTGCTGCCGAATATGCTATAATCATGGCGTAGCAGCGCAATACAGCATACTTTTAGCCGTGCCGCTCGGATAAATTCACTCTCTGTCGCGCAATGACCGAATACATGGATTTATGCATAATTACGCTCTCAAGACTTCGCAAACTGTCTTTAACTACTATATCGGTCGAAAAATAGTACAGACTAAGGTCTGTTTAATATTCTGCTCACGGGAATAACCGACGTATCGGTTCGGCTGCTTGATAGTTGCCTGTCGTGAGAAGCGATCTGTGGATGCGGCGGTTAGTGAGCGGCGGTTTACGAACTCAACGGCTCGGGTTCGTGCGGCGAGTTTTCGATTGTATTGCCGGATGATATTTTTAGCTGCGGCAATGTGCGGATATCGGGTGCGTCGAGGGATATTATACGACGATTCGAGGTATGCCGATTTACCTACGCATATTCATTACTCAGAAGGGCTGTAATGTTATTTCGTCGGACTGCGGTCTACCCGGCTGTAACGAATTTTGCAGCGTGATGAAATGCAGTTTTGCCGTTTTTGAGCGGCAATGGCTGCAAAGTGTTTCCGCTGCGAAATCATCTGCCGATTAATCGAGAAAGGAAAAGCCATGAAAAAATACATATTTCTTCCCCGCATATCTGAGCGCACTGCCCGTGCGCTGCCTGCGCGGCTGTTTGCCGTAGGGTTGAGTCTGATCTTCGCCGAGCAGTTTGCCGCGCGACTGCTGCTCGACGGTGCGATCCGATCGGAAATGTCGCTGTGCGGCAGACTGCTTGTGTGCTCCGCCGCCGCGGAATACGCGCTTGCCGCTCTGTGTGTGCTTGTCGGCGGCGTGCTGCTGCTCGAGCTTGCCGTCCGTGGCAAGCTGTGAGCCGCATCCGGTCTCTCTTATGATTGCATTGCGCCGTTTGCTTACAAAAGCATATTTCCAACCAAAAAAGCATCCCCGTGCGATCCTGCTCGGAGATGCTTTTCGGCGTTCTGTTTTAGTAAGTTGCTTCGAATGCTCTTTCGATCGGTTTCGGCGATCAAAAGTCTGCCTTATCCGCGTCGCTGTCCGCGCCCATCTGATGGAGCAGATTGCGTTCAAGCTCCTTTGCGGTGTTGTGTCCCATCTTCTTCTGGCGGCTGTTCATCGCCGCGATTTCGAGAATTATGGCAAGGTTACGTCCCGGCTTGACGGGGATGGTTATCGTCGGAATATTGATGCCCATGATGTCGGTAAACTCGTTATCGAGCCCGAGGCGGTCGTACATCTTTCCCTGCACCCACGGCTCGAGATTTACGACGAGGTCGATCTTCTCGGTATCCTTGACCGCGCCGACGCCGAACAGGCGGCGGACATCGACAACGCCGATTCCGCGCAGCTCGATATAGTGGCGGATGACCTCGGGTGCGCTGCCGACGAGCGTTTTCGACGAGACCTTTTTGATTTCTACGGCATCGTCTGCGATGAGGCGGTGTCCGCGCTTGACAAGCTCAATTGCGGTCTCGCTCTTTCCGATACCGCTGTCGCCGAGCAGCAGCATTCCCTCGCTGTACACCTCGACGAGCACGCCGTGCCGCGTTATCCGCTGCGCAAGGCAGACCCCGAGGAAGGATATCAGGCTCGCCATGAATTCGGATGTCCGCTGCTCGGTGCGCAGGAGCGGAACGGAGTATTTCTTCGCCGCCTCGAGAAATTCGGGGAACACCTCGAGACTCGAGGTGATGATAACGGCGACCGGCTTCTGCGACATGAAGCCCATTACGTGGCTGAGCTTTTCTTCATGGTCGAACGGGGTGAGGTATGTGTGCTCGCAGCGCCCGATGAGCTGGATGCGCTCCGGGTCGAAATGACCGAAAAAGCCGGCGAGAGCAAGCCCCGGGCGGTTTAGGTCGGAACGGGAAACAAGAGTGTCGCTGCCCTCGGGAAGGAAGATCTCCTCGAGCTGAAACTCGCGGATAACTTCATTGAGCGGTACGGTGTAAACTACTGACATGATTTGATTCCTTTCTTTGATTAAGGAGCGATGTGAAGGGGTGAAACTTGCCTTGCAGGGTCACAAAATTGCACTCGTGCAGGAGGAGCCGCACGTATTGACTTTCGGCGTGCATTATGATTTACGACAAATGCTTTATTTCGTCTCGTGTATCATCACTACGAATTCGGTCTAATCAGAGCTTTAGCCACTTTTTCTTTGTGCAAGCGGAGGTGACGTTGACCCGCTGCGCGGTTCAACATGAAGTTTTTCTTTGCCGTTACAGACGGCAATCTTGCTTTGCAAGACCGCAAAACTTCACGCGAACAACGCGAGGCGTTGTTCAAAAGCTAAGGAAAAGAAACGCCGATACAAGGGCTGCGCGCCCTTGACCCCGCCTCCTTTTGAAAAAGGAGGACGAAAACTTTTCTGCTGCGCACTGCCTCAGTCAGTGCGCAGCGGGCGAAACTTTTAAACTGTCTAATCCTCAGTCCATGCGCCGCGACAAAACCTTTACTCCGCAATAATCTCAGCCGCTCTGCCCGAGAAAGACTCCCTATTATAAAGTTTTCGCCAGGCCTTTTTCAAAAGGCCGCGTACTCCTCGCCGCGTTCCCCTCGCTGCGTTCCCCTCGCTGCGTTCCCCTCGCTGCGTTCCCCTCGCCGCGTTCCCCGCGCGCTCAAGATTTTGCTAAGCGCAGGGTTTTATTTGCCGCCTGTTGCAGCAGTTCGTCGTGTGTTACGACGATAACGGTCTTATCGCAGTTTTTTATGTAGTCAGCCATCCAAGCGAGTGCTGTGGGGTCAAGATTATTACCGGGCTCGTCAAAAATCAAGAGATCCGTACCCTTGAGCAATGCCCTTGCAAGCGATATGCGTTGTCGTTCGCCGCCGGAAAGAACCTTTTCGCTGCGAGTCGCATCGCGATCGGCGAGATACAGAATGCCGAGCTGTTCCATAACCGCTTTAACGCGCGCATCATCGGCGGAGAGATCCCCGATTCTGACATTTTCAAGAACGCTTCCGTCGAACAGATACGGGTCCTGCTGAACGAAGGCAAAACACCTGCGCCATGCCTTCAGGTCCGTTTCGCGCAGCTCATGTCCGCCGACCTCTATGCTGCCGTCGTAGCCTTCAAACAATCCGCACAGCAGCATAATGAGCGTAGATTTTCCGCTTCCGTTTGCCCCCGTCACCGCGAGCTTATCCCCTTTTTCAACAGAGAAGGTCACATTGTCGAGAACAGGCTTATCTACGTATCGAAACGACAGCCCATCCACCCGAATAAGCGCGTCGTCCGCGACCTGCTCACCGCCGCGCCGCTCACCGTCCGAGTACAGCTTTTCTACGCGGTCAATATTGACGCGGAGCAGCGGCAGGGTTCGGATGAAGCTTCCGACCTTTGAAAACAGCATACTATACACGCCCAGATATCCGACCATCGCGGCAACCGAGCCAATGGTGATATGCCCTCGGCTTGCGAGCAGCACGCCGACGAAAAGCACCGTCAGGGTGCACAGCGGGTCGGCAGCCGAAAGAATGCTGCCCGCAATAGTGCGATATCTGCTGCTGCGTCTGACCGCGCGGCGGAAGTATCCGAGATAGAGACGGTCGAAGCGCTCAATGATTGCCTTTTTGAGCCCATACAGCCTGACGATGTGAGGTCTTTCGGTCATTTCGGTCTCGTATTCGCGCAGCTCCGCTTGATATTCCTTATCCGCACGGTCAAACTTTGCCATAGCTTTTCTTGTGACTACGGGAACGGTAAGCTTGAGCGCGGAGACTGCCGCCGTTATGACGGTAAACAGCGGGCTGATTCCGACCGAGCGATACACGAGATAGGCAAATATTACGGGTATGATAACGACGTTCTCCGCGAGGTCCACGAAGTTGCACCGCATGTCTATCGGGTCATCATCAATGGAATACTGCACCTCTCCCGCTCCCATCTCGGACACCGACCGATAGGATTTATCCAAAAAGCTCCCGACGCAGTACCGCTCATGCTTCAGAGAGCGGGTAAACATCAAGACCTCGCCGAACAGGCCTATCAGCGGAACGACGACGATATTCACGGCAAGGCAGACAAGCATTTGCAGAAAGCTCCGCATACCGCCGTCTACGTTCATTCGCAGCACCGCATCCGCAAAGCTGCCGAGAATACCCGCCGTATAGACGGTCAGGATACCGCCGAGCAGATCGCCCGCGGCGTATACCGCTGCGGGGAGCAGCATCGCTGCAGCGCAGTCCGACATTATGCGACCTCTAAGCGAGCTTATCTTTCTCATGCTCAATGACCGTCCCCCTCTCTGCAAATTAAACGCGGTCGCAGACGTCGTCGAAAATCGAGTCATGAGTGACGATAAGCGACAGCCCTCTGCGTTTTTTCAGCTCGGAAAGCAGCAGAGTTTTCGACGCCGCATCGAGCGAATTCGTCGGCTCGTCCATAAGCAGTATCGTCGGCTCCGCCGCAAGCGCAAGAGCGAGAAAAACCTTTTTCCGCTCGCCGCCCGAGAGCGTATTTATGTTCGTGCCGTCGAGCTGAGCATCGCCGAGCCCGAAAGCGCGCGCAAGCTGCATGACGGCGGAGACATCCGCGCCGCAGACCATCCCGTAAAACTCGCGCGGGCAGACGGCAAGCGCGGCATCCTCCTGCGGGAGATAGAAGAGCCCATGCGGAAAGCTGTCGGCGGAGATCGTTTCGGGCACGGCACCGCCGACGCGCACATCGCCTTCATCCGCGCGGAGCAGTCCGACTGTCAGCTTCAGAAGAGTGGATTTTCCTGCGCCGTTTACGCCCTTGATAAGGCAAAGCCCCCCGGTCGGGAAAACGACGCTCGCACGGTGCAGAATCTCCTTATCGCCGCGCTGCAGCGAAACATCGCTAAGCGATACGGATGCACCCTCGATCTCGCTGTGACCGACATCCTCATCGGAAAGACACTCGCCGAGGCGCGCTTCCGCCCGTCCGACCTCCGCAAAGCGTGGGATGGAATCGAAAATCGTTTTCGTCGCGGCAAAAAAGCTGCCCGCCAACGCGACCGCCTCTACCCCCGCGCCAAGCGAGACGATGCGCTTGAGCACCATGATTCCCACCGCCGCATACATGCCGTACTTGACAACCACAGAGGCAAACCCCGTCAGGACAGTCTCCGACGTACCGGTATATATACTCCTATTTCCTATCTTAACATAACCGTCATGCAGCTTTTTCAGCTTTTTCAGATACAGCTCCTTGAGGTCGTACAGTTTCAACGTGATAAAGCCGTGCCGTGCCTCAAGCAAATAATCGGTCAGCCTCGCCTCGGCATCTCTCATTTCGCTGTAATTCCGTTCAAATCGAGCTTTTAACACGAGCTTCGGAACACCCTGCAAGATCGACAGCAGAACCATGACGGCTGAAACAGCAAGGCTGAATCTCGATACGAAAAGAAGGTATGAAACACCCGTGAGCGCTCCGACGATGACGTTCGGATAAAGCGACAGCAGCTTGTCCGTTGCGTTTGTAAAATCGTCGTTCATCCGCTCTTTGATCTCTCCGCTGCCGCACGCACAGAGCCACGGGAGCGGGCGTGATAAAAATCGGTCATAGAGCTCGAGCTTGCAGTTATGCAGCGCTTTTGAGCGCCTGCGCTCCTGACGTATACGGAGTAAAGTTTCGACCGAGCGGTAACCGATAAGCAACGCTGCAAGCCACACGCCGTCTGCAAGAACTGCGCTCGTATCGCCCGACAATGCCGACTGTACAACACGCGCCATCAGCGCGGCAACAGCTAAATTGACGGGAATATCGACAGTACCGAGCAGCGTTTCGATAACCGCCGCTTTGCGTAGGTGCCTTCTGAAAAAAGTGAATTTCATTTGTTCCCTTTCTCCATAATCTTTTCGTTGTGCGGGAGAGTGGCACGGAGAAGCGCCGTTGTCACTACGGATTCAGGCAAATCAGAGCCGTAGCCACTTTTTCTTTGATTGCGCAAGCGCAAAGAAAAAGTTAACAAAAAGAAACGCCGATACAAGGGCTGCGCGCCCTTGACCCCGCCTCCTTTTTGAAAAAGGAGGACGAAAACTTTTCTGCTGCGCACTGCCTCAGTCAGTGCGTAGCGGGCGAAACTTTTAAACTGTCTAATCCTCAGTCCGTGCGCCGCGACAAAACCTTTACTCCGCAATAATCTCAGCCGCTCTGCCCGAGAAAGACTCCCTATTATAAAGTTTTCGCCAGGCCTTTTTCAAAAGGCCGCGTACTCCTCGCCGCGTTCCCCTCGCCGCGTTCCCCTCGTCCCCGCGTTCCCGTCTTACATAAATCCCGGGAGCGCGGGGATGCCGCCGATATCGAGCAGGTAATCACCGGAGCGGAGGACAGCGACGAGCTCTGCGCCGCTGCGGGGGAGTGCAGCGGTATAGATACCGCCCATTCCGGCTGTGCCGGGGTGATGAAAATCGCTGCCGGAGGTGATCACGCCGCCGACCTCTCGTGCGAATTTAGCCGCGAACGAGGTTGCGCCCTTCTGACGCGGATGGAGGTTAAGCACCTCGACCCCGTCGAGCAGGTCAGGCTCGGCGCGCATACAGCCGTGACGGCAGGGGTGCGCCTGAATAAGCAGCTTGTCATCGCTCGGCGGGACAAGCTCACGAAAATGCTCGAGAGTACCGTCAGCCGCGCCTATCATACGTATCGCGTCCTCGCGGCTGATAGTGCCGTAGATGAGATAGTCGTTCGAGTTTGCGCAAACACGCAGCTCAAGCCCGAGAATCACCTCAAGTCCGATGCGTTCACCCTCTCGCCTTGCGCGATAATAGTCCTCAAGATACCTATCAACGTACTCCGCATCGCTCTCGCCGTCACAGATGCACTTGCGCATGAAATGGTTCGTCAGCACGATACCGCTGTATCCGTGCTCGGCGCTCGTGCGCACGACCTCCTCGGGCGTGAATTCGCCGCAGGCGCTCGCGGGCATGCTGTGGCAATGCATTTCTATCTTATATTTATACTGCTCGGACAGAGATCTTACAAGCTCACTTATCATAAAATACCGTCCTTTCTCGGCGATACCGCAATACGGCAGTCCCGCCGGACAATTCGCGTCGGTGCTGCAGGCAAACCTCAGCTCTGCTCGTCACCCGGGTAAAGATTGTCCTTATTCGAGATAGTATAGCGCATTCGGAGACAATTTGTTTGAACAAAAAATTAACGTGCGCACAAATTAACATTTTATTAACAAACATTGTCCGCAAAGATGCTATCATCTTATTAAGGAACTTATTCCGAAAAGATATTACCATCTTAATATAAGCATATTCGGACTGACAGATGTGAGATTTCCAACGGACAGATGTGAGATTTCCAAACCGCGCCGAGCCGCGCTGCCGCTAAACGCATCAGCCCACCCACATCGACGCAGCCGCGGCACGAAAAGCGATATTTTCTTAAAATCCCCGCAGTTTTCAGCGCGTTTTACCCTTTTCTTCATACAACCGTCACATTGGATGGTTAGAATATAGCCATCAAAGGGGAAGACCCCGAGAAGAAAGGACAATGAGCCATGACAGACGAATTTGCAACGAACGACAACGCCGCGAACAACAATAATATAAAATTCGACCCGTACACCGGAAAACCGATAATCCAAAACAACACAGCCGAGACAAGCACAAACGACAGCACGGCAGCCGAGAACACCGGCACGGCAAACGCGCAGGCGGCAAGCGACTTTTCCACCCCGCACGCGCAGGGCACGGTCGGCTGCGGAACGCAGAGCTACCATGCACCGAGCTACAACGGAGGCGAGGCTCCCCGCAGCGGCGAGTACTCGTTCCGTCCGGCAGAGTCGCGCTTTGACCCGCACGAGAGCATTCCGAACCGCGACGCATTCTCCGGCAATGCATTCGGAGCCGCAAACGCAGGCACACCGAATGCGGCAGGCACGGGCGCTCCGATGCAGCCCCCCTATAACGCAAAGGCAGGCAGCGGCAAGAAGAAGGCCGAGCGCCGCGGACTCGGAAAGGGCGGCATCGCACTGCTCGTAGCCGCTTGCATCGTTGTATCGGGAGCAGCCGGCTTCGGCGGCGCAATGCTCGCGGGCGACAGAGGCGGCGGAAGCACCGTTATCTATAAGACCACCGACGGCAGCACTACCACGACCGACTCCGACGACAGCGCATCGGGAATCCCCGCTGTTGCGGCTAAGGTCGAGAACAGCGTTGTTGAGATAGTCACCGAGCAGGTAACGACCAACAGCTTCTTCGGTCAGTATGTAACGCAGGGCGCCGGCAGCGGAGTCATAATCTCCGAGGACGGCAACATCATCACCTGTGCACACGTTATCGACGGCGCGTCCACCATTACGGTCAAGACCGCCGACGGTACAAGCTATAACGCAAAGCTCATCGGCTCCGATTCTCAGACCGATATCGCGGTCATTAAGATCGACGCAAGCGGACTGCAGCCCGCTGTCATCGGCGACTCGAGCAAGCTCGTTGTAGGCGAGCAGGCCATAGCGGTCGGCAACCCGCTCGGCGAGCTCGGCGGTACGGTAACAAGCGGCATCATCAGCGCGCTCGAGCGTCAGGTCAATATCGACGGCACCACCTACACCCTGCTCCAGACCTCCGCTGCCATCAACCCCGGCAACTCCGGCGGTGCGCTCTTTAACAGCGCCGGCGAGCTTGTCGGCATCGTAAACGCCAAGGAATCCGGCTCGTCCATCGAGGGACTCGGCTTCGCTATCCCGATCAATTCCGCTATGGGCATCGCGGAGAATCTGCTCACAAACGGCTATGTCAGCGGCAGACCGCAGCTCGGCGTCGTTCTCTCCGAGATCAACAGCAGCACCTCGCTGAACAACATCCGCAACTCCGAGTATTCGGCGCTTATCAACTATATCACCGACTACGGCGTTTACTTCATTAAGTACGCAGACGGCGTAACGGGCGACCTGCAGTTCGGCGATCGTATCGTCGCAATGGATAACGTATCTGTCTCGAGCCGCGCGGACATCAAGACGCTGCTCGCGGAGCACGAGGTCGGCGATACCGTAACGCTTACCGTCTCGAGAATCGAGGATACGCGCGTCGGCAGAGCGACCATGACCGAGGTCGAGGTAACACTTACCGAGGCACAGTCTAACTCCTGACACGCACCGAAAAACGCTAACCACCGAAAGGAAGCCATGCCTTTCTCAAACAGAACAACCCCCAAAGGGCGGCACCTACATGCCGCCCTTTGGGGGTATCGAGGGACTCTCAGAGGACGCGCTCAGGGAGGACTTTCGAGAAAGTCCTCCCCGAACCCCTCTCAAAGCTTTTAATCTGAGGACTTGGCATGATACGTCTTGAATCGGATGTACCTTTATCGACCGGGTGCAGAGTGTACGAGCTGTCGACAACAGATGAATTGTACTTTTCCTGTGTCTGTGGAAAAAGGTGTGCATATTTTGAGTCGGAAAAACCGAGTGACTTATCTCAATTACAGTGTAGGGTGGACACGCTCTGCGAGCAGGAAAAACTAAGGCGCTATACGTGCATTCCCCCGATAAGAAATGCGAGGCATACTGCCTGCCGAGCATTTCGGACGATATCTTGCAAGGGCGCTATCGGCTGAGCAGTCTCAAGGGGAGATACATAAGAGTGGGAATAAAACGAAGTACCGTAAAAACCCAGTATTTATGCGGGTTTGCGGC
>ERZ824600.1786-NODE-1786-length-24806-cov-5.369844_pt1 | contig 24806 bp, 22 predicted proteins | sample MGYA00519933_ERZ824600 | MGnify/ENA primary metagenome ERZ824600 (study PRJEB31778, sample SAMEA3449178) | human gut metagenome | biome: human gut; feature: human-associated habitat; material: faeces | place: United Kingdom | collected 2010/2012 ... | reverse complement strand
ATCGCAGAGATCTTCATGGTCTCGAATCTGTTTATTTCATTCAAGATCCGAGTAAGCGCAGCCCAGCTGATCCTCCCTGTGTTGGTGGGAATCGCAGAAGCAATTGTATGCAGCATCATTCCGAGTCTGTATGCCGCAAACATAAAGGTGACGGACGCGCTTAAGTTTGAATAATAAATATTGCATAAAAATGAGGTAATTTGACAAATTCATATTGCGCGATCAAATACCCATATAATATAAATCGCAAACGCGCTAACTGATATCAGCTTTGAATACTTCAAAGCACTAAACAGTAAGCCCTCGATGTACTAAGGGCTTACTGTTTTTCAAATATTGAGATCTCAGAATAAAAAATTATTGGGACAAAAGCGCATCCCACATTTCTTTGTATTTGTCCGAGAGCAGTTCGTGAAGCTGTTCCTGTTGTGGCGCATTAAAACCGTACAATTCCGCTGCCTGTTCAGCAGACAGCGGTGTAGTGTCAATATACAGGTAGGTTTTCACTATTTCATATTCCGTAAACCCGATACTGCCGTCAGGCTGTATTTCAGGACGGGTTTCTTTTTGGATAATTTGTTCTGTGTGAATGTCAATACGATTCAGACCGCGATAAACATCTTTCAGAATCTCAGCCTTTGCTTCATCAAAGGTAACAATATCTGTCGCCTTATTCATTTTCACCGCATAGACGGCGACAGCAAAGCTCCATTCGCATGGCTCGCCTGTTACAAAACACATATCACAATCGTATTGATTTTTGATTGCTTCTATCTGTTTTTCGTATTCCGCATTTGCTGCTTGAACTGTCTGAACAATAATAAATTTATTATCGTTATTCGGATCAGGGGCAAATATGCCGAAGATCGATCCGATAATAAGTGCTACAATGCAGACAAAAAGAATTATAACAACAGCAACCCAACCGCCCGCTGCGATTGCGGCGGCAATACCTTTGACTGCGGCGACCGCTGCTTTTACCGCGGCAATAGTTGCTTTTACCGCTATTTTTATAAATTTTACGGAGGCTTTTGCAGCGACTTTCGCGACCTTAATCGCTTTTTGCGCGGCTTTGACTGTTGCCTTCGCGGCTTTGGCAGTGGTCTTTACTGTTTGTTTTGTTGCTTTAGCCGCGGTTTTAGCACTATTTCGGGTTGCTTTAGCCATGATCTTCGCAGATGGTTTAGGCAGAGCAGGGGGCTTTTTTGATTTTCGGATGTTTACTGTGGCTTTTTTGAATCTATTACGCCATTTTACAATGTTTTTTCGTGTTTCGCGGATTCCCCAATTTCCGATTTTGTTTGCACCGTACAGGCTTCCGTGTCCGATACGCCTTTCGGTAGACTGTAAGGTATTACCGGCATATTCTGTTTCACTCTCATAGCTGTTATTTTTGAGTTCTTCGGCGTATTTTTTTACTTCGGATGCACCTGCTCTTGTTTTGGAAGCAAAAGCGGCAACGCGGTCAAAAGTCTTGACAGTGCGCATGGATTCCCTTGTTTTTATTTCCATATCTTTCTCCAAAAAAGAGCCATAGCAGATGTTTGACTGCTATGGCTCATGTTTTATTCACCGGGTTTTGTGGTTACCAAAGAATAAAGCTTTGTGTCTTTTGGAATTCTGTTTACAAACGGAACAAGAGATGCACCGATCTTTACAAGCCCGTGTCCCGCCTCAACGCCGGTAATATAACTCATCTGAAGCTCTGAGATGCCCATCAATTCTGCAAGCTGTTCACGGTCTGTTGCTGCCTGATTGAGCATTACCACAAGCTCGGAATTTGCAAGCATGATGCGGGCAGTATAATTTTCAAGCAGATCCTCCATGTTTTGCGTAATGCCTGTGATATAAGCGCCGTACTTGCGTACACGCTTCCACAGTGCAAACAAAAAGTTTGCCGAATACTCATGCTTGAAAAGGAGATAGATTTCATCAATGAAAATATAGGTTTTTTTCCCCTGTGCCTTGTTTGCTGTGATTCGGTTGAGAATACTGTCAAGCACGACAAGCATACCGAGTGGCATAAGCTGTTTGCCAAGCTCCCGAATATCGTAACAAATAAATCTGCTGTTGGTATTTACATTCGTTTCATTGGCAAAGGTGTCAAGACTTCCGTTTGTGAAAAGTTCCAATGACAGCGCAATTTCTTTTGCTTCCGGTTCGGGCTGAATGAGTAAAAGCTCACGAAAAATTTTGAGCGTCGGTATATTTCCCGTGCATCCGCCAAGCAGGTAGTCACGATAAACAAGTGCTGTGCAACGGTCAATGATGGACTTTTGCTTCGGATCGAGTGAACCCATAAGCTGTTCACAAAGCGAAAGCATGAATTCGGATTTCAGAGTAACGGGGTTGGCGCCGTCACCATAGTCCCGGTTCATATCCATTGCGTTGACATGATTATTACTTACCGCAGATACGACAATATTTTCTCCGCCGAATGTCTCGCATATCTTCCGGTATTCGCGTTCCGGATCAATGACAATAATATCTGCATTTTTGTCCGCGAGACAGATATTTATAATTTCCTGTTTTGCAAGAACTGATTTGCCTGAGCCGGATACCCCGGTAATAAAGCTGTTGCCGTTGAGAAGTTCCGAGCGATTAATCATAATCATATTTTTGCTGATAGCATTGTTCGCAAAATATACGCCGTTTTTATGGCATACCTCCTGTACCCGGAACGGCATAAAGGCGGCAAGACTTTCAGTTGTCAGAGTTCGACGGATAGAGAGCTTCGGCGCACCATAAGGTAGTACCGTGTTAAGCCCTTCGAGCTGTTGCCAGCGAAGGGTAGCCAGCGAACACAGGTGTTTCCTCGCGCACTGACGGATGGACTCTGTATCCGCGTCAAGCTGCTCCTTGGTGTCCGCTGTATGCACAAGCGTAATGAGCGCCGGGATCATACGCTGATCGCGGGCTACCAGGTCATTGAGAAAATCACGGCTTTCCTCGCGCTGACGCTCCATATCATATGGGACAGTTGCGGAGAAATTGTTATTTTTGTTCTGCTTCCTTTGCCAATTGGCGATATTTGTCTCAACCGCAAGTAGTTTGTTTTCGCTTTGTTTTACTGCCTGATCCATTGTTATAGGATTGGCATCAATGGAAAGTATCAGTCCGCGGTCGATGTCTGTAAGTTCCGCAATAAAAGAATCTCTGATAAAGTTGGCATAGTCGCGCAGATATAACACCCGTCCGAATCTGCCGTCTACTTTGAAATAGTCTGCTCGAAATTCCATACTGTCCGGTGCAACAGAGTCCTTGAAGCTATACCCGCGTTTTTCATATAACGACGGATTATAATGAAAGTCCTCCTCATTTCCGTGATGAAAGAAATCGAAATAAATCCGAAGTCTTTCGGTTGCATCTACTTCTTCAAGTTTTGATCCGAGCTTGGCAAAAAGAGCGGTATATTCTGCGCATATGCGGTTGAAATAACTGCGTGCTTCATCCAATGACGGTTTTGACACCGTAATTGTCAGATACTTGTTCTGCATCATGCCTGAGGAAAGATCCGCCTTTCGTTCCAATATCTGATTGTATTCGGCACGGTAACGGTCAAGGTGATCTCCACAGAGAGGAATCAGGCTGTTCCGCTCAAACTGAGTTTGGCTCATACGGCGGTTGAAGATTGAGATTTTCGTCGTTGCACCACTGTCAAATGAGTTGAGTATTTCGGAGTAGGCAAGAAACATTTCTTCCTTGTCGGTCTTAGAAGCGGTGGCATAATTGATGTCGCTGAAGCGGAATGCTTTTGAATAGAGATTCCGTCCCACAAGACAGATGCCATCCTCGGCAATATCATAAATCGGTATCGACTGCTCGACCGTGGTCGGAATCTTATCCGACTCATAGACAGACCTTTTGTTTTTCCAAAATTTCACCGTTTTTCCTCCGTACAATATCGATTTGTGCCGTGAAATAAAAGTATTCTTGGCATAAGAATCTCACTTCGTATCCATGCTCTGAGTAACTTTTCTGCCGGCATACCGTGATAGCGGATAAATCCAATTGCCGCAAAGGGTGCAGCACCAAGCATACAAAGCCACGAGAGTGTTTCCGTTCCCATAAAAGACCGGCAGCCAAAATAAATTCCGACTGCCGCCGCACACGCTACCAATGCAAATACAAACTGCCTTACCGACAGACCGAAGAACATGGTTTCGTTGTATTCTTTGATTTCCCGATTGATTTTTATTTCCATACATGACCGCCTTATCTTGTTTTACTTTCACGCGGCAGCTCGTGTTTGGGCTGTAAATCGCTTGGGCGTTTCCCGTCTTTTGGTTGTATGAAGTCAAGATAATTGCAACTGTATATTGCCCTGGTGTTGAGCTGCCTCTGCCATGCGTTTTCAGTGGGCGACCAATGAAAGCCACAGCTACGCAAAGCTTCGCGCTGCTTTTCATCGGGCTTGCTGTCGAAGAAAAGCTGTAATCGGCAAATATCATTGTTGATAAATGCGTTTCCACCCTCAAATTCCCATCCAACAAAGCCGACAGCATTGTCACGCATGATTTCCTCCATACGCTTTTTTAATCTGTGTATTTCTGCGTTATTTCCCGTCAGTATATATGACGGATAAGGTTTTCCGTCTCCATAGCTTTTGTGAGCTGCGCTGTCCAGCCGTTCTGAGTCTTTTTCGGAAAGCCCCGGATAACCTTTGCATGAACCTTTTTTTCGGTAGAATGCGTTGATGGCTTTCATTTTTTCCTGCATCCTTTCCGCTTTTTCAATCGCTGCTTTCAGTTTTTCAAGTGCCTGCGGATCTTCTCGTCTTATTGGATTTCCAAAACTCATATTCTTTTACACCTTCTTCCGTATTCTGTTATTTTATTAATTTCAAGTATAGTGATCAATGCCTGCTTATAACCCCATCATATCTTTGACCACTCGGTCAGAGAGTTTGACCGTACCGACGAGGATCAGCATATTTAACAGAAGCTCACCCACATAAGTCCATACCTGCGTAACAGCAGATGCTCCCACATTGACAGACGGAGGTGATGATGCAAACAGGGAATAGATGACGCAGGCAAGTACAACAATCGCTCCCTCAAGACATACAGCTGCAAAAGAACGCAAGAAGCTTTTTCCGATATTGCTCGTTTCCTCACCGGCAAATGCTGAAAGCGGAATCGGCGCAATTGCAGCATAAAAATAGAGCTTGAAAATGCGTCCGTATACTGTAAGAATCAAAATAAAAGAGAGTACCCAAATGAGAAGCCCGCCGATAAGCGTTACTGCCCAAAGAGGTATCGATTCCCAAAATCCGCAATTTTCAATTGTTGTTATCATCTCGTCTGGCAAATACAATTCAGAGCTGCCTCCGATACCTGAAGCCGTCATTATTTTTGATATAACACCCTGTATAATGCGGAACATTGCCATCATAAGATCAAGTCCCCATGTTACGGATGCCTTTGCAAGTACAAAGCGTATAAATAATTTCAAAGCGTGTTCGGGACGCTTGATTTCCTGAAATGAATTGTAATGCCGCATAATGCCTACGACAAAGAACAAAACAAGCAAAGCATATCCGACGGCTTTGAGCGTGCCATTGATGTTCACCATTACATTCCATATAGTCCCATCTTTGAACTCCTCCGGTGATTGTGAGAGTAGTCGCCATATCTCATTTAGCTTGTCGTTCCATGTGCCGAGAGCGTTTTGAATATTTTCAACTATCCAATTGTTGGACAAATTCTCTCACCTTCTTCCAAACGCCGTATTCGGTATCAGCCGCCTGTAATAAGGGTGAGAATTTCTTTGGCAAATGTGATCACGACACCGCCCGCAAGCGTCAGAAAGCCATTTGCTCTCTGCGACGGATCGTGACTTTTAAGTGACAACCCGATCTGTACTATTGCAAAGCCGAGCATTATCATGCCTACCGCGCGGACAAGACCGAACATAAAATCCGAAAGGTTATTTACAACTTTAACCGGATCTTCTTCAGCTGCAAGACAGGTGACTGTAAGTGTGAATATAATCAATATCGAGATTACTATCGCAGACAGATCTCGAGAAATGAAAGCATTTCTTCTGTGATCGTTTCAGTACGCAAAAGCCGCGATCTGTCCACGCTTTGCGGGTGAAGCATACGGATACTGACGGCAATACCTCTGTCCTCGTCCACAATCGGGGATTTGAGGGCGGTCACTCGTGTGTTGTTAGGCAAATGCCCCTGTGCAATCGGTGTGGCATTGTCGATGATCATACCCGAATGCTGTAAAAGTTTCTTGACAATATCCGTGGCATGACCGGGGGAGAAGAAATGCTCTTTGGTTTTTTCAATCTGACCGTCAAGGTGTGTAAGCGCAATATCATCCCATCCGTTGATATTGATTTCTTCAATGTCAGGATCGCATAGATATTTTGTAAGAATCGAATATTCCGCCATTTCGGAATACAGCCGCTCGGTCAATTCCTTTTGATTGTATCCGTCTGCTGTATATCCGGTGTCGTAAAGATATTTGGCAATATATGCACGAAGCTCTGCCGACTTGGTCTTGTCGATCAGCGCTGCTGCATAGTTTTTTGAAATATAGCTTTGTGTAAGGCTTGTCAATGCGGAAAGCCGAATTGTTTCCACGCTCCTGCCTCCTTTCTGTTCAAAAAGTGCTTTTGATTTTTGGCTGTGAGTACGGTTGAATGAACAGGTTCTTGATTTTTATACATCATTCATACCAGCCTTTCTGCGACTTTTTGCATCACTTGCATATATCTTTTATCTTTAAGCGGCTCATATAGGTTACCTGTCAGACTTTGCTCAAGAAGAATCGGGCTGTATGGAAGAATATGAGCCTTCAATCCAAGCGCGGCGCACATATCCGGCGCGGCATTTGTATATTCCGCACTCGGTACATTCATAATCTGTATTTCATTTTCACGCAGATACCCATCCGCCATGAAAAGTGAAAGCTGTGAAGAACAGTAGCTCATACACCGCAGATCGGGAGTAGCCAGGCGCACGGTATTTTCGGCAAGAGAGAGTGCAGAGGCTGTCAGGTGATTTGCAAATCGGATTTGACATACAGTCGGCAATAACATAATCACTGATGCCGCAAAGTATGGAAAAAAGTGTTTTTGCTTTTTCCTCTGTATATGCAGGAAAACTGTATTTATTTTCTCCGAGTCTGTACCCGAGAAAACCGAGATTCATGCGGTCTTTGACGGTGACGATCCCAGCCACTGCATCATCAGGTGTGATATCAGGTTTTGACAAAATACTTCCGACGGAAAAAATATCTTCCGGTTTATAACCGGGGAAAACAACAGGAAGCGTGGGAGTCACAGAATCGGTAAATACCACAATAACGGAACAGCCTGCCTTGCCACGGCTCCGGTACAGTGTCTCTGCGAGCTTTACCGAAAAGGTTGTCTTTCCGCTTGCCGGTGAACCCCATACGGCAATAAGCTTACCCATCGTTTTCCTCCTGTGCATCCGGCTGAGTGATGGGATGTGCGGCAAGATAATCGTCTTGTGCTTTGATAAAAGCGTCTGCCTTGTCCTTATCACCACGATACACGAGTGCAAAATGAAGTGATGTTACGCTGTTATACTGAGCAAGAAGCTCAGCCTGACCGGGAGTAACAAGAAGCGTTACGGTTGCAGCCTTGCTGCCGGCATCTTTCTGATCTTTGTCCACACCTTCATTTGTGGTGGTTGTGATTACTTTTATATATTTCAGTTCAGCAGGGACATAAGAAGAATATCTGTCCTTGTCGTAGATGATAGCCGAGACAATATCTCCGTTTTCGAGCTTTCCCGATAGTCCCTGCGCAAAGCTGCCGATAGATACGGAAACCGCGACTTTTTTACCGTCAAGACCGAGCAGGACATCGTTTGCGCTTTTGTTATCATCGCTCAGTTTTTCAGGAAAAAGATAATCTCCCGCGTAAAGGTCGGTTGCAGCATATTTTCCAATCACACTTTTCCCATCCGTAATTACGCCGGAGGGCAGATTATATGCCCCCACTTTTGCAATTTCAATATCCGTGACGGTGATAACCTGACCTCGCGGCACATTGCTTTTTAATCGCACAATATCCGTTTTCCGGTCAGTAAAACGGTTTATTAGCGGCGAGACGCCAAAAGTAATCCCGAGAGCTAACACAATGCAGATAACGCCTATCACGGTACGCGACGAAAACGGATTTCGTCCTGCCGCTTTAGGTGCTTTCGGGGGCTTTGGTGCCTTCGGCATCTTCATTTTATTTCCGAAGCTCATAATTTTCCTCCAATCTTATTTGTAATTCATATTCCTAATGCTTTTGTTTTTTACATTTTAGGAAAGAAAGTATCCGAGCATCAGCCCGGCTGATATAAACGGTATAAGAGCAAACGGTTCTTTGTTCGTTTTTCCTTTGATCTTGTTCCCGATGCTCTGAAATACAATGGCGAATAAGAGTCCGATCACATATCCGATCGCACCGCCGATGAAACCGCAGACTATCGCTGCCGCTGTGGACAGCTTTATGTCAGCTCCTCCAATGCCGCCTATTTTACCTAATATGGCAACAGCTAATTGCGGGATAAAAACCGTAAGCCCTCCGACAAACATAGAAAGAATTCGTGTTGACGAAAAATCAACCAAGGAAAGAATCAATAACATGATCCAAAGGCAGTCATCCGCTTCATGCGTGGAAATATCCTGAACCGAGGCATATAGCAGAATAAACGCCATAATCACACCCTTTACCGTCCACACGGAAAAACCGCCGATAAGAAATAAAATGCAGGTCAATGTTGAGATTACAGCGAAATTTACTGCTGCCTGTACCCGAAAGCCACGCTTTTGCATTGCCTTATTAAGGATAAATGTCAGTGTGAGTGACCCGATCAGAAAAGCCGCCAACTTTAGTGAGATTTGAATCTTTTCCATAATTCCTCCTTTCAAAGAGAGAAGGAGGACGGAACAAGTATCCCGTCCTCCGGATAATCTCTTTATTTATCAGCCTGCGTAATCAAACATTCCGCTGATCTCAGTATTGAGTCTGGGAAGAATGGTGGTCTTAAACAGAGCGTAAAGGCCGCCGAGAATAACCGCACCGACAACGACGGCAATGATGATCTTTACTCCGGTATCGACATAGCCTTCTCCCGAAGTGTTTGAAATCGCTTCCTTTGCGGCGTTGGCTTTGCATTTGATGCTTATTGCGAGTTCGTTTGCCTTGTTCTTGAGATTAGTGAAAAACTTTTTCATTGCATAGTACCTCTTTTCAGTGTTTTGATTGTTTGTTTTTGACCGTAATATTGCAAGCGATCAACCGGCGTAGTCGAACATATTGCCGATTTCGGTGTTGAGTCTGGGAAGAATGGTGGTCTTGAACAGAGCGTAAAGACCGCCGAGAATAACTGCGCCGACAACGACGGCAATGATGATCTTTACTCCGGTATCGACATAACCCTCGCCCGAGGTGTTTGTAACCGCTTCCTTTGCCGCCTGGGCTTTGCACTTGATGTTTATTGCGAGTTCATTTGCCTTGTTTTTGAGATTAGCGAAAAACTTTTTCATGGTGTAATACCTCTTTCTTCTTTGATTTTGAAATGTTGTTATTGATAGGCGATCAAAGTCTGATAATGGTGTCGCCTCATCCGCCACTACCGATGCTCCCGGGAGAACCGAACATATCCTGAATGCGTTCCGCAAGTCCCGGAAGAATGACGCTGTTGAACAGAAAATACAGACCGCCGAGCAGAAGCGCACCGATCACGACAGAAATGATCATGATAACAGCCGTATCTATATAACCCTCGCCGTTTCTGTTCTTAAGCACCGAGCTTACCTTTTTCAGATATTTTTTCATGCTTACCTCCGCTTTTTGTCTTTGGTCTGCCTGAATCCGGCACAGTCATATTTCTCACCAACTCCTTTGAACAGAAAAAGCCTCCGACCGTTAATGCCGGAGGCTATGTACAGAAAAGGGAGGTGCATCGATAAAAGAAAAGAGCAATATCTAACGACGGGAGTTCGTCGGACATTGCCCTTTGCCTTTTGATTTATTTGATTTTATGAGCAGACTTTCATAATGACTTCATCTACTGCGTCCGTGAATTTGCCCTGCGCGATCAGTTTATCTCTGAATGCGAGTAACGATTCCAGAATCAGCAGATACTCATAATCGTTGACCGGAATGTGAATCTTCTTTTTGCCGAACATATTGCAACCTCCTTGTGGTGGGTTTCATTTTTCACACACAGTATATCACAAGGGCAATAAAAAGCCAAATGTGCCAATGAAGTTATTACCGCGCGTCACGGTTTTGATTCTGTTTTATGCGCCGGCGATTGCGGTATTCTTCCAATGCACGGCAAATGGTCTCTTCAATTATATGATGAGGAGTGCCTCGTTGAAAGTAGCGGTCAAGCTTTGCGAAAGGGATCTTAATTTTCTCCACTTGGTTGGGCTTTTCTTCTGTCATGATAGCAAAAATGGCGTCCATACTGAGAATTCCTTCCTGACTTAGTTTTTTTATGCGAATAGCTTGTGCAAGGGAAGGGGTGGTTTCCTCACTGTCGATGGTTTCAAGCAGATCGCGTTGCTCAGTTTCTGTCAAATATGAAAGTTCTACAGCGGGACGGAATGCTATGCGTCCTTCGTCGACGAGTTCAAGTAGTTCGGGGATTAGCTCGGTGAGGCGGATATATCTGCGTATTTGATCTTGACTTTCGCCGGAATCTTTTCCGACTATCTCACGCGATGTTTCTCCGGACTTCTGTGCCAATGGCACAGAAGTTAAATCCGTGCGTTTTCCTTGGCATTTTAACGCTTCAAGCTTCATCTTATATGCAAACGCTTTTTCGGAGGGCAGAATATGCTCCCGTTGCAAATTTGAATCCACCATCGCTATAATGGCTTGTTCGCGGTTAAGAGGACGAACAATGACGGGCATTGTTTCAATGCCGAGTTTTTGGCAGGCGTATTTGCGTCTGTGACCGGAAATGAGTTCATACCGTCCGTCGTCCTTTTGCCTTGCAACTACCGGAGAGATAACACCATATATAGAAATGCTCTCCAAAAGTGCCTGCATATTTTCGTCTTCCTTTACTTTAAAAGGATGTTCCGGAAAATCGTCTATACAATTTGTGGGGACAACGCGTACTTTCTCGCTCCTTGTTTCTGTATCTTTATCTGTATTTGATATGGTATTTTGAGTTGCAATATCTTTCACTTTGAAACCTCCGTATTTTAAGCTAAGAAAAAGTCCGTGCTTTTTTCAAAACACGGATTCTCTTATGTACGGTGATTCTTGCGAGTTCGACTCACAATAACAGGTAAAAGTCAGCCATAAAACGATAGTTCGCGTTGACCTGTTAATTATCTTCGATTTTTCCCAAAAAACGCAGAAAAAGCCTTGAAATCAAGGCTTTTTCGCTTTAGTAGTCTTTTCGTACTACAAATATGGTCGGAGTGACTGGATTCGAACCAGCGGCCTCTTGGTCCCGAACCAAGCGCACTACCAAACTGTGCCACACCCCGATAAAAATATTTATTTGACAGTCGTTTATTATGCTTTCATAACGACTTGCTAATTATATCATGTACACAAAAATTTGTCAAGACCTTTTTTCAAGTTTTTTCGGCTTTTCTGATTGCTCCAAGTATTCAAATAAATTTAGCATATAATTTACTTTGGCAATTCATAGACAGAGGAAAATATTTGAATTATAACGCAAAAGCTAAAATAGCTATTGCGGTATTGCCGGACGAAAAACTTCCTGCTTTTTTGAAAATAAAATTTTTTTTGCAATTCAATTGATTTTTTAAATAATATGTGATAAAATCAATGTATCAAATTTCAGAGGCAGAATATGAATGATATTGAAAAATCAGAATACAAGACAGAACAGAATAATATGAAATGCGTTCTCATAACCGGCGGTTCGCGTGGCATCGGTGCAGCTTGCGTAAAGAAATTTTCCCGTTCCGGATATCGTGTGGCTTTCATATATAATCGTAGCGATTGCGAAGCCGATGCTCTATCTGCAGAATATGGAGCTTTAGCTATCAAAGCCGACATTTCTGACAGTCTGAAAGCGTCCGAAGCGGTAAAAAAAGCGAATGAACTGCTGGGCTGTATTGAAATTCTGATAAATAATGCAGGTGTTTCTTCGTTCAGTCTTTTTGACGAAATATCAGACACTGAATGGCGCAGAATTCTCGGCACAAACCTTGACGGCACTTTCTTTGTTACCAGAGAAGCGGCAAAAATTATGATAAGACAAAAATACGGCAGAATAATCAATATCGGGTCGGTGTGGGGCAGATGCGGATCTTCCTGCGAGGTACACTATTCCGCATCAAAGGCAGGCATACGCGGTATGACAATGGCTCTTGCCAAAGAATTGGGCCCCTCCGGAATAACCGTGAATTGCGTAGAGCCCGGGGTCATTGATACGGAAATGAACGCTGCTCTTGACCGGGAGACTATAAAGGAGCTTGCTGACTGCACACCGCTTAACCGCATAGGAAAACCGGAGGATATCGCCGACGCTGTATTTTTCCTTGCCGGCGACAACGCTTCATTTATTACGGGACAATGCCTTGGCGTTGACGGCGGCTTTTCACTGTGATATTTCGATAAGTTTCCGATATAAATGTAAAATCTTGAAAAATTCACTTGACAAATTTCGGATTATGTGTATAATAATATTGTTGTCGTAAAACATATCCGGAATATGCTGGTGTAGCACAGTCGGTAGTGCAGCTGATTCGTAATCAGCAGGTCGTGTGTTCGAGTCACATCACCAGCTTTTTTCTTTTGATTTTAACTTATAACAATTAAATATCGCGTCTGCAAGTCAACGGATACTCAAGCCGTACACTTGCAGGCGCTTTTTTGCATAGTCTCCCGGGGTTCGGTGCTTTGAAAAAAGAAAAAAAACACAAACAGGCGATATTTGGAATATAATGTTGACAGGTGACAAACAGTAAGAATATTATGCATCCGAAAAAAACATAATATGTAAGTTTTAGAAACCTTCAAAATTCAAAACCAATATACTATCCGAAAGGCTGAACCGATGAAAAAATTATGTAAACTTTCCGATATAAGTCCCGGTCAGCACGCAGTGGTTGCTAAGCTTGTCGCCAAAGGCAATATGCGTCGCAGACTGCTTGATATCGGACTTGTTGAAAACACCGACGTAGAATGTGTGGGCAGAAGCCCATGGGGAGATCCGTCCGCTTATCTGATCAGAGGTGCCGTAATCGCAATACGTTCCGAGGATTCCGGGGATGTACTTGTCTTTCGCGCAACGGACTGATTCAAATATAATTCAACTATATTGTAAAGGAGAACAAAATGGGATTGACAAACAGCTCGGTAGGAAAAAACGCAATAGATTCTCAATTGAAAATTGTCAAAAAAAATCCCACTGACTATATAGTAACTCTTGCCGGGAATCCGAATGTTGGAAAAAGCACTGTTTTCAATGCGTTGACCGGTATGAAGCAACACACAGGCAATTGGCCCGGAAAAACAGTTTCAAATGCTTTCGGTTACTGTAGCTCTCAAAATAACGGTTATGTGTTTGCAGATGTTCCGGGAACGTATTCTCTTATGGCACATTCCGCAGAGGAGGAAGTGGCAAGAAATTTCATATGCTTTGGCGGAAGTAATGCGGTTATCGTGGTTTGCGATGCAACCTGCCTTGAAAGAAATATGAATCTTGTATTGCAGACCATTGAAACCGGCAAAAAAGTCTTGGTATGCGTAAATCTTATGGATGAGGCAAAGCGTCGTAATATAGATATCAATTTTGATCTGCTTTCCGAGCGCCTCGGCATAAACGTCGTGGGAACCAGCGCCAGAAATAAAAAAACTCTTTCATGCCTGCTTGAAGCACTTGACAATACAATAAAAAAATCTACCGTTCCCGACATAATAATAGAATATCCGGAAAGTATAGAAAAAGCAATAGAAAATATTCAGAAAAGCATTGAAGACGCGGCGGAAAACTGTAATTGCGGAATTGATATAAGCACAAGGTGGCTGGCTCTGAAATTGCTTGAAGGGGATAAAACACTGACAGATGAGCTTTACCATACACCGTACGGAAGTGTTATTTTGAATTGCCGCACAAAGCAGGCTATTGAAGATTCATGGAAAATTTTGACTGAAAACGGATATGACCGCGAAAAACTCAGAGACGCCATTGTTCTTTCAATAGTCAGAACTGCCGAAAATGTCTGCAGTGGCGTGGTTCTGTATACAAATCGCCTCCAAGGCAGGCAAAACGAACATAAACGAAACATAAAAACCGGAAGTGAAAAAGACAATACATTATACGGTCGCAACGACATAAATATAGACAGGATACTTACAAGCCGAGCGGTCGGTTATCCCGTGATGATCGTTATGCTTGTTTTTGTATTATGGTTGACGATAGTAGCATCAAACTATCCGTCCGAACTTCTTTCAAATCTACTGTTCAGGTTACAGAACCCTATGGATCTGTTACTTTTAAAGCTCAGGTTTCCGGATTGGCTTCGGGATATTATCATAAACGGAGTTTACAGAGTGCTTGCGTGGGTAGTGTCTGTTATGCTTCCGCCTATGGCTGTATTTTTTCCGTTATTTTCACTTCTTGAAGATCTCGGATACCTTCCGAGAATAGCATATAATCTTGATAAGCCGTTGAAAAAATGCAGTGCGTGCGGAAAACAGGCTCTTACAATGTGTATGGGGTTCGGTTGTAATGCCGCAGGCGTGGTCGGATGCAGAATAATTGATTCTCCCCGCGAAAGACTGCTTGCAATAATTACGAACAGCTTTGTCCCATGTAACGGCAGATTTCCGATATTCATTTCTATTATATCAATGTTTTTCATAGGATACAGCACCGGGCTTGGCTCAACCTTCCTTTCAGCTCTGGCAGTTGCGGCGGTAATAGTGCTTGGAATCATATTGACACTTGCCGTTACAAAGTTGCTCGCCGTAACACTTCTGCGAGGCACACCGTCATCGTTTACGCTTGAGCTTCCGCCATACAGACGTCCTGAGCTTGGCAGAATAATCGTGCGTTCATTATTTGACAGAACATGGTTTGTGCTGAGGCGAGCGGTCGCAGTAGCCGCACCGGCAGGACTTGTGATATGGTTCATGGCTAATTGCAAAATAGGCGAGATCAGCCTGCTTCGCCAATGCTCCGATTTTCTTGATCCTTTTGCAAAGCTTATGGGCCTTGACGGCGTGATCCTCATAGCATTCATTCTCGGATTTCCGGCTAACGAAATAGTAATGCCGATAATAATAATGGCATATACGGCAGGCGGAACGCTCGTTGAAACCGAAAGCATGACCGCTTTGCATTCATTGCTTGCTGCTAACGGTTGGACATGGAAAACCGCGCTGTGTACCATGATATTCACACTCTCGCATTGGCCATGCTCAACAACATTGCTGACAATAAAGAAAGAAACAGGCAGCATGAAATGGACAGTGCTTTCCGCACTGATACCGACCGTTTGCAGTATATTGCTTTGTATGTTAATCAACCTGATCTTTTACTTTTTTGACATAATCATATAAATATATCACATTTAAGACAAAAAATTTGTACTAAGGCGAAACAATAAATTGTACGTTTCGCCTTTACTTTTTTGCTTTTGTATGCTATAATATAAGAACATATGTTTGCTACGTGTCCACAGGAATGATAATACGAAATATTGTTCAGTCTATATTTGTACCGCAGCCTTGAGAGCGAAAGGAAGATTACTATGGAAAATTATACCTTCAAACTGAAAAGTGACTATAAGCCCACGGGGGATCAGCCACACGCAATAAAGAAGTTGACCGACGGTATTCTGAACGGATATTCCGGTCAGACCTTGCTTGGAGTTACAGGTTCCGGCAAAACCTTTACAATGGCAAACATAATTGCAAATATAAACCGTCCCGTCCTGATTCTTGAGCCCAATAAAACACTTGCGGCACAGGTGTGCTCCGAGATGCGTGAGTTTTTCCCGGAAAATGCGGTTGAGTATTTTGTATCATATTATGATTATTATCAGCCCGAGGCGTATATTCCGGGAAAAGATATGTATATAGAAAAGGACGCTTTGATAAATGAAGAGATAGATATGCTGAGACACAGTGCGACTTCCGCATTGTTTGAAAGACGGGATGTTATAATAGTCGCAAGCGTTTCGTGCATTTATTCACTTGGTGATCCTTCCGAATACAGCAAGCTCGTTGTCGCCGTCCGTCCGGGAATGGAGATTACCCGCACCGAGCTTATACGCAGACTTGTTTCGATAAGCTATGAAAGAAACGATATGGCACTTGACCGTGACAAATTCAGAGTGAAAGGTGATACCATAGACGTGCTTCCCGCCGCAAGCAAGGATAAGGCAATAAGGATAGAATTTTTCGGCGATGAAATAGACCGTGTTTCCGAAATTAATATAGTTACAGGCGAGGTTCTGAGAAATCTCACCTATGCCGCAATCTACCCCGCAACACACTATGCGGTCTCCGACGATAAGCGCGAGGCAGCGTTATCCGAAATATTTAAAGAAATGACCGAACGTGCCGAATATTTCAGATCAGAAGGAAAGCTGATAGAAGCTCAACGTATTGAAGAACGCACCAAATATGACATTGAGATGTTGCGTGAGGTGGGATTCTGCTCCGGCGTTGAAAACTATTCAAGAGTGCTTTCCGGACGCCCGGAGGGTTCAACACCTTATACATTGCTTGATTACTTCCCGCGCGACTATGTAATGTTTATTGATGAATCACACGTTACCGTGCCGCAGGTTCGCGGTATGAGCGGAGGAGACTATTCGCGAAAGAAAAATCTTGTAGAGTACGGCTTCAGACTTCCGTCTGCGTTTGACAACAGACCTTTGTATTTCAATGAATTTGAAGAGAAACTGAATCAGGTGGTTTTCGTAAGTGCAACCCCCGGAGAATACGAAAAAAGTCATTCAGATATAATAGTTGAGCAGCTTATAAGACCGACAGGGCTTGTCGATCCGGAGGTTGAAATAAGACCGGTCGAAGGACAGATCGACGACCTTATCAGTGAAATAAGAAAGCGCGCCGAGATAAACGAACGTGTGCTTGTAACTACACTTACAAGAAAAATGGCTGAGGATTTGACCGAATATTTTGAGAAGAACAGTATCAAGGTAAAATATATTCACTACAACATAGAAACAATGGAAAGAATGGAAATAATCCGTGATTTGCGTCTCGGAGTTTTCGATGTTCTGGTCGGTATAAACCTTTTGCGAGAGGGGCTTGATATTCCAGAGGTTTCGCTCGTTGCCATCCTTGATGCCGATAAAGAAGGATTTCTTCGTGCCGAAACCTCATTGATCCAGACTATCGGCAGAGCCGCAAGAAATGAACACGGTAAGGTCATAATGTATGCCGATACCGTTACAGGATCAATGGCGCGCGCCGTTAAGGAAACCGAGCGACGCAGAAAAATGCAGCTTGCATATAACCTTGAACACGGGATCGTGCCGCATACAGTACGCAAAAGCGTGCGCGATCTTATACAGCTCGGCATGACCGATAAAGGAAAAAGCGTAAAGGGAAGAAACGAAGCCGGAGATCCGACATCCGGTAAAAAGCAAAAGCTCGGAAAGAAGGACAGAGAAAAGCTTATCGAGCAGCTCTCCTCGGAAATGCGCGAGGCGGCAAGACACCTTGAATTTGAACGCGCTGCCTTCCTTCGGGATAAGATAAGAGAACTTAAAGAAAACAAATAAACCGAATTAATAAAATTAAAAATACAGACGACCTAAAGAAAAGAAGGTAAAAAATGGCTCAGAATATAGTTGTTAAGGGCGCAAGAGTAAATAATCTGAAAAACATAGACGTAACTATTCCGCGTGATAAGCTTGTCGTGCTTTCCGGGCTTTCAGGCTCCGGAAAATCATCGCTTGCCTTTGATACGATATACGCAGAGGGACACAGACGTTTTGTGGAGTCCATGTCCTCATACGCAAGAATGTTTTTGGGAAAGATCGATAAACCTGATGTTGACTCGATAGAAGGACTTTCTCCGGCTATCTCGATAGACCAGAAAACCACCTCAAAAAATCCACGTTCAACCGTGGGAACCGTAACGGAAATTTATGATTATCTCAGACTGCTCTACGCTCGTGTAGGTATTCCTCATTGTCCGATCTGCGGCAAAGAGATAAGACAGCAGACCAAGGACGATATAATAGATCAGATACTCACGCTGAAAAAAACAACAAGATTTATGGTAATGGCGCCCGTTGTCCGTGCCCAAAAGGGAATGCATGAAAAGGTTCTTGCAGATGCCAAAAAAAGCGGATATGTCCGTGCCCGTATCGACGGAAGCTTATACGACCTTTCAGAGGAAATAAAGCTTGATAAAAACAAAAAGCATTCAATTGAGATAGTTGTCGACCGTCTTGTCATCAGCGACGATATACGCTCAAGACTGACAGATTCGGTCGAAACAGCACTCAATCTTGCCGACGGGCATCTTATGGTCGTTACCGTGCCGAGAAGCGGAGATACAGAGGATAAGGAAACCGAGCTCGAATTTTCGCAGGCATATGCCTGCGAAAAGCACAATATCTCTATCGGCGAGCTTGAACCGCGTATGTTTTCATTTAATAACCCTGCCGGAGCCTGCCCGACCTGCTCAGGACTCGGAGACCTCCAACGTATATCGGTCGACCGTGTAATACCGGACAGGCATCTTTCGCTTTCCGGCGGTGCGATCGCCGTAAACGGTTTTAAAACTCTTGAAAACGAAAGCTGGAACGGTCCTTTATTTGCTGCAGTCGGCAAAAAACATGGCTTTACCATGGATATGCCGATAGAAGATTATTCGGAGCACGCACTTGACGTACTTCTTAACGGCTCCGGAGACGAGACATATACTGTCAGAAGATACTTCGGCGGTCAGGGACACGACAAATCTGTTCATTTTGACGGCATAATCAAAATGATAGACGACAGACTTCATTCAGGCTTCAGTACAGAATATTATGAGCAGTTTGTTGAGGACGCACCATGTCCTACCTGCCACGGAAAAAGATTATCTGATATTGTTCTTGCGGTTACTGTCGGAGGTAAAAATATATATGAATTTTGCAAAATGCCCGTGGTAAAAGCAATAGAATTTGTCGAATCGTTAAAATTTACCGAAAATGAATCAATCATCGCCCATGATATAATTAAAGAAATAAAATCCCGATTGAATTTTCTTAAAAGTGTGGGACTTGAATATCTCACCTTGTCAAGAAAAGCGGGAACTCTGTCAGGCGGCGAAGCGCAGAGAATAAGGCTTGCCACACAGATAGGTTCTTCGCTTGTCGGCGTGCTGTATGTACTTGATGAGCCGAGCATCGGACTTCATCAGAGAGATAATTCCAAGCTTATCGCAACCCTTCAGAAGCTGCGCGATATCGGCAATACCGTTATAGTCGTAGAGCACGACGAGGAAACAATGATGGCATCGGACTATATCGTCGATATCGGTCCAGGCGCGGGCATTCACGGCGGTGAGGTGGTTGCAGCCGGAACCCCGGAGGAAATATGTAAAAATCATAACTCCATTACGGGAGAATATCTTTCCGGTCGAAAAAAGATCGAGGTTCCGAAGCACCGGAGAGAGGGAAACGGACATTTTCTCGAAATACACGGAGCAGAGCAAAACAACCTCAAAAATATTGATGTTAAGCTTCCTCTCGGTTGCTTTGTCTGCGTCAGCGGTGTTTCAGGCTCCGGCAAGTCATCACTTGTCAACGGAATACTTTATCCTGTACTCGCGGCCGAGCTTAACCGCGCTTACACATATCCCGGAAAATACAAAAGCATTGAAGGTACGGAATATCTTGATAAAGTAATTGCCATAGACCAAAGCCCGATCGGCAGAACACCACGCTCAAATCCGGCTACCTATACCGGACTTTTCGGCGAGATCAGAGAGCTTTTTGCAAAAACACGCGATGCGGTAGCACGCGGGTATAAAGCAGGTAGATTTTCATTCAATGTTGACGGCGGGCGCTGCGAGGCTTGCGACGGCGACGGCGTAAAATGCATTGAGATGCACTTTTTGCCCGACGTTTACGTCACCTGTGAAAGCTGTCACGGAAAACGTTATAACCGAGAAACACTTGAGGTCAAATATAAAGGGAAAAATATTTCCGAAGTGCTTGATATGACGGTCGAGGAGGGATTGACATTCTTTGACGGCATTCCCGGTATCCAGAGAAAGCTTCAGACCTTATATGATGTCGGTCTCGGATATATAAAAATAGGACAGTCATCTACTACGTTGTCTGGCGGCGAAGCACAGAGAATCAAGCTTTCGACAGAGCTTTCCAAGAGAAGCACGGGAAAAACGGTCTACATTCTCGATGAACCTACAACGGGACTTCATTCCGCCGATGTTGATAAGCTTATAGATGTTTTGCAAAGACTTTGTAATGCCGGAAATACCGTAATCGTTATAGAACACAACCTTGATGTTATAAAAACCGCCGACTATATTATCGACCTCGGTCCTGAGGGAGGAGACGAGGGCGGCACGGTCGTTGCTTGCGGAACCCCCGAACAGGTTGCGGAATGTGAAAAATCATATACGGGAAAATATCTTAAACCATTGTTAAATCAACAAAAAGGTGATTAAATGCAAACTCATTAATTGAATAGCTCAAAGGGACTGTTAAAAAACTCGATGTTTTTTAACAGTCCCTTTTTATAAATTAAAAATCAGAAAGGAGAATGCGTTGACAGTTGACAAAGGAAAAGCCGTCTTTTCAACAATTAGCATGTTAACATTTTGTTTACATAATATTTTAAAAATATCCTATTGACAAATGTTCCGGCTAGTGATATATTATATCATGTTAGCAGATGAACTTGGCGAGTGCTAAAAAATAGCGAGTAATCATTCAATACATAGTTGCACTCAGAGATCTTGATTGATAACGTGAGCAGCTGAAGAATCAAAGCAGAAGGAGAGAAGAATATGCAGAATCACGAAGAACTCAGTGAAAGAAAAAAGCAAATACTGAAGGCAATCGTTGAATCGCATATAAATCTCGGCGAGCCTGTCGGCTCAAAGTACCTTACCGAAACAAAGCAGCTTACCTGCTCATCGGCAACCATCAGAAATGAGATGGCAGAGCTTGAAGAAATGGGATATCTTGAGCAGCCTCACGCATCGTCGGGACGTGTGCCTTCGGAGCTTGGATACAGATTTTACGTTGATTCTCTTGTTGAGCATTATTCAATGACATCAAAAGAGATAAATCAGATAAATCAGCTTTTAAGATCAAAGGTTGCCGAACTCGATCAGATTTTATATGCCGCTTCAAAGCTTGCATCATCTCTTACAAATTGTACCGGTATTGCCGTAAAGCCGAAAACCACTTCGATCCGCATCAAAAGATTTGAGCCGGTGTTCATAGACGGCAACAATCTTCTGCTTGTTATGATAGTTTCCGACGGCAGCGTCAAAACGAAGTATGTAAACGTGACCGTTTCAATAGATAAAGAAACGGTTGAATCGCTTGCGGCTGCTTTGAACGAACACATGACCGACCTTTGCGCAAGTCAGATAACCCTCCAGCAAATCGTTGCACTTGAAAATGCAATGCCTGTAAATCACGAGCTTGTAAACACAGTGATGAAGGTTATATATGAAACAATGAGCGAGATTGACGGAGGCGAGGTAAAATTCAGTGGCGTGAACAGATTGCTTCAATATCGGGAGTATTCGGATCCCGAAAAGCTTGGCGAGCTTCTCGGTGTTATTGAAAGCAAGGAAGAAATTCTTGATCTTGTTTCCGATTCAAGTGCTGACGACGTCAGTGTGCTGATCGGTTCGGAATGCTCCGTAAAGGTTATGGACCAATCGGCACTGATTTTCAAGCCAATCAAGATCAACGGTAATATGTTAGGCGCTATCGGAATACTCGGACCGCTCCGTATGGATTATTCAAAAGCGGTTGCGACAATTGAGAGTATCAGCGACAATATAAATGATATAATATGTAAGAACAGTAAATTGCTCAGCGGAGGGAATGATAATAATGGCGGAGAATAATATGAATGAACATGATTTGAATAATAAGCAGAACGGAAACGAAGCCGAAGAAAAAGCTTCAACACCGGAATGCGATGCCGCAAAAGGCAAAAAGCAGATCAAAAAGCTTGAATCCGAAGTCAGAGAATTGAAGGGATTGCTTGATAAGGCTTCAAAACAACTTGGCGAGGCAAACGAAAAATACCTGAGAATGTATGCAGAATATGATAATTACCGCAAACGTACTTCAAAGGAAAAAGATAACCTCTATTCGGATACGGTCTGCGATGTTGTCAAAACGCTTTTGCCTGTTCTTGATAACCTTGAACGTGCGGCGGCATATGACAACGAAAAGCGTGATGAAGGCGTCGCGATGATCCACAGAAACTTTGTTGAGATTCTGAACGGAATGGGAATTAAGGAGATTGAAGCGCTCGGTAAAGCTTTCGACCCCAATCTCCACAACGCGATCATGCACACCGAAGACGAAAGCCTCGGTGAAAATACGATTGCTACCGTAGTCCAGAAAGGCTACATCCTCGGCGATAAGGTTATCCGTCATGCAATGGTAATAGTTGCAAATTAATGCAACCGTTGATAGATAAGTTTTTAATTTTTAAATAATATATTTACAGTGAAATCTCAGGAGGATTTAATTATGGGAAAAATTATTGGTATTGATTTAGGTACAACTAACTCTTGCGTAGCAGTATATGAAGGCAACGAGCCTATCGTTATTCCGAATCCGGAAGGCTCAAGAACTACCCCTTCGGTAGTAGCATTTGCAAAGAACGGCGAAAGACTCGTCGGTCAGGTAGCAAAAAGACAGGCAATCACTAATCCTAACGGTACTGTCATAAGCATCAAACGTGATATGGGTAGCTCCCGTAAAGTAACAATAGACGGAAAATCCTATACACCTCAGGAAATTTCCGCTATGATTCTTCAGAAGCTTAAAGCAGATGCCGAAGCTTACCTTGGTACACCTGTTACACAGGCTGTTATTACCGTTCCGGCTTACTTCTCTGATGCTCAGAGACAGGCAACCAAGGATGCAGGTAAGATAGCAGGTCTTGAAGTGCTTCGTATAATAAACGAACCTACCGCTGCAGCACTTGCATACGGCATGGATAAAGAGCATGATCAGAAGATTATGGTATTCGACCTCGGCGGCGGCACATTCGATGTATCGCTTCTTGAAATCAGCGACGGCGTATTTGAAGTTCTTGCAACAGCAGGTAACAACCGTCTCGGCGGTGATGACTTCGACCAGAGAATCATCAATTGGATGGCTGAAACCTTCATGCGTGAAAACAATATCGACCTTCGTAAAGACAATATCTCGTTGCAACGTCTTAAAGAAGCGGCCGAAAAAGCAAAGATCGAACTTTCAGGTGTAACAAGTACAAATATCAACCTTCCGTTTATCACAGCAAACGCAAACGGTCCGCTTCACTTCGACGCAACTCTTACAAGAGCTAAATTTGATGAGCTTACCGCTAACCTTGTAAACGCAACAATGGGTCCGACAAAGCAGGTTCTTGCAGATGCAGGTCTTAAACCCGAACAGATTGATAAGGTACTCCTTGTCGGTGGTTCAACAAGAATTCCCGCAGTTCAGGAAGCCGTTAAAAAATTCATGGGCAAGGAGCCCTTCAAGGGTATCAACCCTGATGAATGCGTAGCAATCGGCGCTGCAATCCAGGGCGGCGTGCTTGGCGGCGAAGTCAAGGATCTCCTTCTGCTTGATGTAACACCTCTTACACTCGGCATCGAAACTCTCGGCGGTGTATCAACACCTATCATAGACAGAAATACTACTATCCCTGTAAAGAAGAGCCAGGTATTCTCGACAGCAGCCGACGGACAGACCTCTGTTGAAATTCATGTTCTTCAGGGTGAGCGCAGCATGGCTGCATATAATACGACACTCGGCAGATTCAATCTCGACGGTATTCCGTCCGCTCCGAGAGGTGTTCCGCAGATCGAAGTTACATTCGATATTGATGCAAACGGTATCGTAAACGTATCCGCAAAAGATCTGGGAACCGGAAAAGAACAGCACATCACCATTACTTCCGGATCTAATATGTCTGAGTCTGATATCGACAAAGCAGTCAAAGAAGCTGCTGAGTACGAAGCTCAGGATAAGAAGAGAAAAGAAGCAATCGACACAAGAAACGATGCAGACGCTATGGTATTCCAGACCGAAAAAGCATTGGAAGAAGTTGGCGATAAAGTAGATGCAAATGACAAGACAGCAGTAGAAGCTGACTTGAACGAACTGAAAGACCTGATCGCAAAGAGCAATCCGGAAGAAATGACAGAGTCACAGGTTGCTGAGATCAAAGCAGCAAAAGAAAAACTGATGGAAAGTGCTCAGAAAGTATTTGCAAAGATGTATGAGCAGCAGGCACAGGCAAACGGAGCAGCTCAGGCAGGTCCTGATATGAATGCCGGAGCAGATAACAGCAGCTATCAGTCTGATGATGTTGTAGACGGTGATTACAAAGAAGTATAAAAAAGTAACTTTTAATAAATTTTTGCATCGTAACTGTTAAGATGCTAAACAGTTACAATATACACAGGCAGGGATGTGTTCATTCCTGCCTTGTGTCAGCAATCAGGCCGTAAGGAACTGCAAACAGGCAGGTTCTGGAAGGTTGCCGTGCATGTGGAGGATTAAAGATGGCAGAGAATAAGCGAGATTACTATGAAGTTCTCGGCGTTGACAGAGGGGCGGATGAAGCTACCATTAAAAAAG
>ERZ824600.1783-NODE-1783-length-24835-cov-10.379822_pt1 | contig 24835 bp, 19 predicted proteins | sample MGYA00519933_ERZ824600 | MGnify/ENA primary metagenome ERZ824600 (study PRJEB31778, sample SAMEA3449178) | human gut metagenome | biome: human gut; feature: human-associated habitat; material: faeces | place: United Kingdom | collected 2010/2012 ... | reverse complement strand
CAGATGAAACAGCACTGTCTCCGCATCATCTCCGCGGTTATGGGCAACTGCGATCTTTGCCCCGCCCCAGCTTTCGGCTTCTTTTTCAAAAATTTCATAGCGCATAAGCCGTGCCGTTTCTTCTAACGTCCTTCCACACTGTTTTGCCTCTTTTGGCACATCAATATGATGGCTTTTACATTCAACGCCAAGCCTGCAACACATTTTTTCTACAAATTCACAGTCTGCAAGGCTCTCCTGTCCGCGGATCCCATGCTCCACATGGACAACCCGCAGTTCAAACGTCATTTCTTTTTGGGTTCTTGGATGGATAAAGGTAATACGATAGGCGTGCAGAAGTTGGCCGTTTTGGAATAAAAGATTTTTCTTTTTTCCATATAAAGGGTCGCCTTCTAAGGGATGTCCGATATAATGCATATGAACGCGAATTTGATGCGTTCTACCCGTAAATAAACGGACACTTACTAAAGTATACTGGTTAAAGCGTTCTTCTACATGGAAGAAAGTAATCGCTTCTTTTCCGTTTTTTACGTCCACCGCCATTTTTAATCGATCGTAAGGATCTCTTCCAATAGGCGCGATAATCTTACCATCATCTTCTTTAATTACACCTTTACATAATGCGTAATATTCGCGGTGCATCGTTTTATCTTTTAATTGTTTAGCGATTTCGTTATGGGCAAAATCATTTTTACAAACAACGAGTAACCCCGAAGTGTCTTTATCAATACGATGAACAATTCCTGGTCTTTCTACCCCATTAATGCCGCTTAAATCCGTACAGTATCCTAATAAAGCGTTCACTAACGTACCTTCATGATGTCCATTAGCAGGATGTACGACCATGCCTCTAGGTTTATTAATGACCATGAGATCTTCATCTTCATAAACGATATCTAAAGGAATATTCTCTTTTTTCATTTCAGATGGTACGAGTTCTTTTTCTTCATATTCTACCACGTCATTTTCTTTTACGCGGTAGGATGGTTTTTCATTTTTACCATTGACCCAAATATGACCTTCATCAAACAAGATTTCAATATGATTTCTCGTCTTTGATAGTGCGATATATAAGGCTTTATCTAAGCGCATGCCGAGCGTTTCCTCAGGCATTGTCACTTTTATTCTCGGGTTCATTTTTTTGCCTCACTTCATCTAAAATCATAAATAGCATTAGCAAAAATACACCAATGACTAAGCTCATATCTGCAACATTAAATACTGGGAAATTATAGGCATCAAATAAGCGGAAAGCTAAGAAATCAATAACCCCTTTTCCAGAATGGATATTGTTAGGAAATACTTGCATAACACGGTCAATCATGTTGCCTGCACATCCCGCGAGCATGAGAAGAATACTCATGCGGTAGCGGAATGAAATCGTTTTGTATTTTAAAGCTAAATAAGTAATAAATCCAATGGTTCCAACAACGGAAATAATGGCTAAAATGGCTGGATGCTCTTCAAATAAAGACCACGCCGCCCCTAAATTCCAACTTAATTTAATGGTAAAGAAATTAGGAATCACCGTAATATTTGTGTCGTTATAGTAAACGAGAAGTTTGGTTACTTGGTCGATCACAAAGATTAACGGCGCAACCCATAAGAAAGATTTAAGCCACCGTTTGATAGCGTTTAAAAATCTATTCTCCTTCTTCATCATTATACTCCTTTAAGACATCGTAGCAGCGGTCACAAACATGAGTTTCAAGAACATCATGGACGTGATCCACATAATTCCAGCAACGGTCGCAGCGGACACCATTATGTTTTTCAACATGGATGGTTTCATTGTCTTTCATTTCGTCTACGATGGTCATCTTACTTACAACAAATAGACGGGCTAATTCATCTTCCGATAAACTTTGAAGTTGTTCTTTTAAAGCCTTATCAGCCACATACGCATATACATGAGCTTCTTGAGCAGAGCCAATTTGACCTTCGCCACGTTTCACTTCCAAAGCCTTTAAAACATCATTACGGAAAGATAAGAATTTCGCATAATCTTGTAATAGATATTCATCATAGAAATGCGTTTCTTCTGGATAATCTAATAAAGCACAATATTCGCCTTCATGATTTGGATCGTTTTGGAGAACTTCTTCCATCGTGAAGGAAAGAATTGGTGACCATAAGCGCATTAAGATGTCTAAGCAACGATCAATGACGGTTTGGACTTGTCTTCTACGTAAAGAATTTTCTTTATCGCAGTATAAGACATCTTTATTGACATCGAGATAGAAGCTCGATAAGTCACTACTCATAAAGTTCATCATGGCACTAGTGGCACTGACGAAGTCATAGTGATCCATCGCTTGAATAACGGTATTCTTCACTTTTTCTAACGTTGCTAAAATCATTAAATCTAAGAAAGCAAATTCTTTAGTAGCGTCTTTTTTACGATTGAAGTCGAATAAGTTGCCTAACATGAATTTAAAGGTATTACGAATCTTACGATAGCTTTCAGAGACACGTTTGACCATGTCTTCACCAAAGCGAACGTCGGATTGATAATCAACACTTGCAGTCCATAAGCGTAAGATATCGGCGCCATAAATAGATGCCATCTTCATTGGATCGACACCATTTCCTTTGGATTTAGACATTTTTTCACCAATGGAGTCTTGAATGAAACCATGGCTAACGACTTGTTCATAAGGTGCATGGCCTAAAACAGCGGTGGAAATAATTAAGCTTGAGTTAAACCATCCACGATATTGGTCACTACCTTCAAAATAAAGATCTACTGGATAATTAAATCCTCTTTCTACCATCACACCTGTATGTGAACTTCCTGAGTCAAACCATACATCCATGATATCTTTTTCTTTTTTGAAGATACCATTTGGTGAATGTTCATTTGTATATCCTTCAGGTAATAAATCTTTTTCATCTCTTTCAAACCAAACATTTGAACCATGTTCTCTAAATAATTCAGAAATATGATCAAATACTTCTTGTTCAATAATTGGAGTTCCATCTTCACAATAGAAAATAGGAATTGGTACACCCCAAGTACGTTGACGTGAAATACACCAGTCTCCACGATCTCTAATCATGTTATAGATTCTGATGTGTCCCCATTCATTTAACCAGTTAACATTATCAATTTCACTTAATAATTTATCTCTGATTTTATCTAATGAACAGAACCATTGATCAGTTGCTCTAAAGATAATAGGTTTTTTAGTACGCCAATCATGTGGGTAACTGTGTGTGATGAATTCAAGTTTTAATAAAGCTCCAATTTCATCTAATTTCATAGTTACTGTTTTATTAGCGTCATCAACATATTGACCAGCTAACCATTCACCACAATCTTCCATCATACAACCATGTTCATCAACGTTACAATAAGCTGGTAAGTTATATTTTTGACCTACAAAGAAGTCGTCTGCCCCAAATCCAGGTGCAGTATGAACACATCCAGTACCAGAATCAGCTGTTACGTGATCTCCTAAGATAACTAATGATTCTCTATCATATAACGGATGTTGGCATGTAATATATTCTAATTCAGATCCTTTATAATGATTAACAACTTTGTAACCAGTAATTTCAAATTTAGCCATTAATTCATCAACTAAAGTATCTAAGACAATTAATTTTCCTTTTTCAGTTTCTACTAATGCATAGTTATAAGAAGCATTTAAGCAGATTGCTAAGTTAGCAGGAATTGTCCAAGGAGTAGTTGTCCAAATAACGAAATTAACATCATTATCTAAGACTCCTTTACCATCTTTAACTTGGAATTTAACAAAAATTGTTGGTGATTTGATATCATGATATTCAACTTCAGCTTCAGCTAAAGCAGATTCACTTGATGGTGACCAGTATACTGGTTTTAATCCTTTGAAAATCAATCCATCCATCGCCATTTTAGCGAACACTTCAATTTGTCTTGCTTCAAATTCATGTTGTAATGTTAAATAAGGATGTTTGTAATCCGCAAATGTTCCCATACGGATCAATTGTTCCATTTGTTTATTTACTTGTTCATGAGCATAAGCATCACATTTTTCTCTAAATTTAGCTGTAGGCATTTCTTTACGATTAACACCTAATTTTTGAATAGCATTTTCAATTGGTAAACCATGAGTATCCCATCCAGGAATATATGGTGTATAGAAACCATTCATATTTTTATAACGACAAATAACGTCTTTGATGACTTTGTTTAACATATGTCCCATGTGCATATTTCCATTAGCATATGGAGGACCATCATGGAAGACAAAGCTGTCTTTTCCTTCGTTTTGTTGAATAACTTTGTTATACATGTCGTTTTCTTGCCAACGTTCTACATACTTAGGTTCTTTTTTTGGTAAGTTTCCACGCATTTCAAAGTCAGTTTTTGGCATTAATAATGTGTCTTTGTAATTCATTTTTTCTTTCCTCTCTTTAAAAATAAAAAAACACATCATCCTAAGGACGATGTGATCGCGGTACCACCTTAATTCGTATAAAATATACGCTCTTGATTTTAACGCGATTAGCGACAAAAGACTCGTGCCTTTTGTAACTCCAGAACCCCAATTTCTATTATATCAATGGCTTATTTCCATCAACCATAAGCTTTCTATAACATTTAATATAATTTACTTATGTTCCTTCAAAGTCTTTAAAGACATTATAATGAGCTCATCTATAAAAATCAAGATATTTAAAAAAAGATATACAAAGTTTAAAATTGTTGTATAATTATTTACAAAGGAGTGATTGTATGATACGTATATATACCGCCTCAAGTTGTGCTTCTTGTAGAAAAGTAAAATCTTGGTTAAATGAAAATCAAATACCTTATGTAGAAAAGAATATTTTTTCTACTTTATTAAAAGAATCAGAACTTCGAGAATTATTAGAACGTAGTGAAAATGGTACGGATGATATTATTTCCAAAAGAAGCAAAATTATTAAAGAAAATGATATTGATAAGGAAGAGAATTTTCTGATAAACATTGCATTGGAGATATGCGGATTAAGTTTGGTTGTTAAAATATATTTTAATACTATTTTACAATATATAATGTTATTTATCGTAAAAAGGGAGTGGTTATATTTTGAAAAGGCAAAGGAAAAAATGTCAATCGTTAAGGAATGTATTGAGACAGCGGAAAATTATGAGTTAATGCTTGTATGGGAAGAAAAGAGAAGAATAATGCAGGCAATAGAAAAAGAGTTCAGATGTTATGGCAGGTTTAGTTACAATGAATTGATGAAATTAATAATATAAAGGTGCAGGAGGTAACATGCCCAAACTAATCTTACGCTGCAACTACTTAAAAAACGCCCCTCCGGAACATTTATTAAATTACATCAATTACATCGGAACCCGTGAGGGCGTGGAGAAAACAGACGGCACCACCGCCTTACTGCCTGCGACCGCCAGACAGAAAGACCTGATTGCAGACATCCTTTCAAGGATAGAGGATGCTGACCGGATGCATGAGTATTACGACTATCTTAGGAAACCCACAAGGGAGAATGCCTCCGAATTTATCACGCAGGCGCTGGAGAACAACCTCGATATCATCGCCAAGAAGAAAAATTATATCGATTACCTTGCCAACAGGCCGGGAGTGGAGAAGACAGGCACTCACGGTCTGTTTTCTAGTGAAGGGGAGCCGGTGGTGCTGTCCCGTGTGGCAGAGGAGGTAGCGAACCATCCGGGCGTGGTGTGGACCAATGTCATCAGCCTGCGGAGAGAGGACGCGGAAAGGCTTGGCTATGACAGTGCCGCACAGTGGCAGGCATTACTGAGAAGCAGGGTGGAGCTTTTGTGTGAGAATTATAAGATTGACAGCAGGAACCTGAAATGGTATGCGGCATTTCACAATGAGTCCCATCATCCCCATGTGCATCTGGTGGTGTACTCCGCCAATCCATCAGAAGGGTATCTGACGAAGAAAGGCATCGAAACCATGCGGTCCGTCTATGCCCATGACATCTTCCGGCAGGAGTTCATGAGCATTTATGAAAGAAAAACAGAATACCGGGAACAGTTAAAGGAGCAGGCAAACACAAGTCTGCTTTTTTTATTGCAGCAGATGCAGACGGGTATCTGCCATAATGAAAAAATCGCAGAGCAGATGCAGCTTTTGTCAAGGCGGCTGAAGAACACAGGGGGAAAGAAGGTCTATGGCTACCTAAAGTCGGATGTGAAAGCAATCGTAAACAGTATCGTGGATGAACTGGCGAAGGAGGAGCGGGTGGCAGTGTGCTACCAGGCATGGCTCCAGTGCAGGGATGAAATCCTGCATTATTACAAGGACACTGTCCCGAAACCGCCCCCACTGTCAGAACAGAAGGAATTAAAGAGCATAAAAAACATGGTCATCCGGGAGGCGGTCCGGTTTGGGGACGGGTATCTCTATACAGAGGAAGAAGGGCTCTCGGAGACAGAGGAGGAGTATGGGGAGCAGACAGAGCAGGCGGAGCTTCAGGCAATGGAGCAGGTACTGGACGAAAGCCAAAGTTCCCAGCCGGATGAAATACAGACAGACCAGCCAGAGGAAAATTTTCAATCCGGCAAAGCACATTCCCCGGAGCGGACCGGCAGCGGATTTTATGCCGCATGGACGGACATCTACAAGGAAGCAAGGGGCTATCTGTATGGTACACAGGAAGCGGAGCCTGACGCAGAGGCGGCCTATGAAATCATGAAGGAGGAAGCGGAGAATGGAAACGCCTATGCCATGCATGACATGGGAAAAATCTATGCACAGGGAATCTTTGTGGAGCCGGATAAGGAAATGGCACAGGAGTGGTATGGAAAAGCGCTGGCTGCCATGCTTTCTGTGGAAGAGGAAAAAGCAGATACCTATCTGGAATACCGTATCGGGAAGATGTATCAGTATGGTCTGGGAACAGCGGAAGATCTGTCAGAGGCTGTGAAGTGGTTTTCACTGGCGGCAGAGCAGGAGCATAAGTTTGCATTATATTCTCTTGGTATGTTGTATCTGTATGGGAAAGGCGTGGAGCAGGATGAGGAAAAAGCCTGCATGTTTTTTTTACGCTCCCATAACAGGGGAAATCCCTATGCCTCCTATGAGCTGGGAAAATTGTATGAGGCAGGGAGGGGGACAGAAAGAAATCCGGAGAAAGCAGAAAGCTGTTACCGGGTGGCGTTTTTGAGATTTTTAAATCTGGAGAAGAAATCCAAAGACGATACCCTGTGGTACCGCATCGGCAGCATGTACCTGCACGGTATCGGTACGGGGGCCGATGAAAAACAGGCAGAAAAGTACCTGCTGAAAGCGGCAGATTACGGGAATCCCCATGCGGCATACCAGCTGGCAAGACTCTACATCAGGCAGGAAACAGAAAAACTGACAAAAGAGCCTGAACAGGCGCCAGACCATGAAAAAATCAGAAAGGCGGCAGCATGGCTGTCAGAAGCCGCAGAGCAGGGAAATTCTTTTGCAGATTATGCCCTCGGAAAACTGTTCGGAGACGGGGTGCTTCTTGCAAAAGATATGGAGAAGGCGTTTTTTCATCTGGGACGGGCAGCAGAGGCGGGAAATGTCTATGCGCAGTACCGGCTGGGCAGGTGGTATCTGACGGAAGAATATAAGGATATCCGGAAGGCAGTACGGTATCTGACGCTGGCGGCAGACCAGAACAATGATTTGGCCACCTATCGGTTGGGAAAACTCTATCTTGCAGGGGAGGAGGTTTTTAAGAACACGGAGCTTGCGATGATGTATCTGGAGGCGTCAGCCTGTGCAGGAAACCAGTATGCTCAGTACATGCTGGGAAAATTGTACCTCATGGGAAAGGAAGTGGAGCAGGACAGGGAGAAGGCGCAGGCATATTTCAGGCTGGCGGCGGAACAGGGAAATGAATATGCCGCTTATTTTCTGGAGCATTGGAATGATATGCCTCACCCTGACTTGCTTCTTATGGCAACCAGACTCATGCACCATCTGGAGCGTGTCTTTGCGGATGACGCCGCCGGCAGAAGAAGGGGAGGCAGCAGACAGGGCATTGACCGCAAGCTGGCAAGGAAGCTGAAAGAGAAAAAGATTGCGCAGGGACATGCGGAGGACGACCATGTGCAGCAGATGGGATAGCAGACATGTACTGCAGGTATGGAGATACAATTATTTTAATAATGTGGCAGGAAGCATGGAGACAGCAGATAAGGGAAAATCCTTTACCTGCTGTTTCTGCGTTCGGCAAGGGAGGAAAGGATTGGGAGATTTTATTTATTTTACGGAGGAGCAGAAGGAGAGAGCCAATGCTGTCCTCATTCTGAAAATTTTACAGGACCAGCATGAGGAGGTGGAGAAGTCCGGGAACGAGTGGCGGTGGAAGCGGCATGGGAGCGTGACCTTCCGTGGAAACCGCTGGTACCGGCACAGCCAGCAGATCGGGAGCCATGCCATTGATTTCATGCAGGAGTTCTTCGGTATGTCATACCCGGAGGCCGTCACCTATCTGCTGGACGGGGAAACCGGGCAGGTAATCCGGGGCAGGAAACATATCCCACCGGAGCAGCGGGCGGAGATTAAAAAGAATAGGGATGGTCGGACGGAGGCTGGCAGTCAGGCAGCGAAGAAAGCAAAATCGGGTCAGGAAGCTGCAAAACAGGGAGAAAAAGCGGAACCGGCTGCAGGGCAGGAGAATGGGGAAGAGGAGAAAGAGAAAGTGCTGGCGCCGCCTGCAAGGAACGATACCATGAAACGGGTGTATGCGTATCTCATGAAGAAGCGGTATATAGACCGGGAAATCCTCTCCTTTTTTGCAAGGAAGGGAACATTATATGAGTCCGCAGAGCATCACAACGCAGTATTTGCCGGGGTGGATAAGGAGGGGAACATCCGCCACATCCATAAAAAAGGAACCTGTTCCGATGGCAGGAGCTTCCGCATGAATGAAGATGGTTCCGATTCGTCCTATGGATTTGGCTATGCAGGGGAGGGGAACAGGCTGTATGTGTTTGAGGCGCCCATTGATTTTTTATCCTTCCTGACGCTGTACCCGAAGAACTGGCAGGAGAACAGCTATATTGTTTTAAATGGCGTGGCGGAGCATGCCATGCTGCAGATGTTAAGGGATTATCCCCAACTGGATACCGTCATTCTCTGCCTTGACCATGACCCGGCAGGTATCGAAGCCTGCGGCAGACTGGCTGAAATTCTGGTGCAGAGTGGACATACACAGATACAGTCGTTACAACCTGCCTTTAAGGATTGGAACGAAGACTTAAAAAATCTGCATGGGAAGGAAGCAGCTCCGGCGCAGGAGCACCCTAAGATTACAGAGTGCGGTGTATGGATATCCCTGCTGAAGCAGGTGGCGGAAAGCGTGGATGGGAAATATGCCACCAAAAGCTATGTCTGCCGGTATTATCAGGATATTTATGAGGCGCTGAAAAAGGGAAGAACGAAGGAGCATCTGGAGGATGCCTTTGACGGGGCGGGGATGCTGCTTGCCGGGGTGCTGGTGCGGCGCATGGAAAAGGAGGGCAGGGAGCTTGGATGGGAAACGGATACCGGACAGATACTGGACAACCTGCAGAAGAGATACCGCCCTCACCGGGATAAGGGGAATTTCAACACCCGCATCCGGAACATGCAGAAGGCCTTTGAGGAGGTAATGGAGGTATTCGATACAAAGGATTTGAGCCGGAAAGAAAATAAGGAGCTGCTGGTAAAAAAGTGTATGAGCCTGACGATGGAATGCATCAAGACTCATATTTTTGTTGCTGTGGAATATCAGCAGCCCCGGATGATACAGAAGGAAACAGCACAGATAGAAGAAGGCAATGCGCAGCAGGAAGGGGTGATGGCATGCAGCCAGTCGTGATGCTGGTACTTTCAGGAATCTTTATGTTTGGGGTGATAGGCGGCATTTCCCTGCTGTCCCATTATTACACCTTAAACGGAATCAAAAGCAGGACCGTAGGGGACGGTCAGCACGGGACAGCCCGGTTTGCCACAAAAAAAGAAATCGGAGAAACCTATGTGGAGGTTCCCTATGAACCGGAAAAATGGAGAAAGGGGGAGAACCTGCCTAAAGTGCAGGGACTGGTGCTTGGCAGCATCGAGCGGGCAGGAAAGCTCTATGCCCTTGTGGATACCGGAGATGTGCACTGCCTGATGATAGGCGCGGCAGGCGTGGGCAAGACAGCGCATTTCCTGTATCCGAACATTGAATACGCCTGTGCCTGCGGCATGAGCTTTCTGACTACGGATACCAAAGGCGATTTGTACCGGAACTATGCAGGGATTGCACAGAAGTATTACGGTTACCACACTGCGGTGATTGACCTCAGAAATCCTACCAGAAGCGATGGCGACAACATGCTCCATCTGGTGAACAAGTACATGGACCAGTACCTTGCCGACCACACCAACTTAAGCGCCAAAGCAAAGGCGGAGAAGTATGCCAAGATAACAGCCAAGACTATCATCTCATCGGGAGGGGCTGACAGCTCCAGCTATGGGCAGAATGCCTTTTTCTATGATGCGGCGGAAGGCGTGCTGACAGCCGCTATCCTGCTGATTGCGGAGTTCTGCCCCAATGAAAAGCGGCACATCATCAGCGTGTTCAAGCTGATACAGGATTTGCTGGCGCCCTCTAAAGTAAAGGGCAGGAACCAGTTCCAGCTTCTGATGGCAAAGCTTCCCGATACCCATAAGGCGAAATGGTTTGCGGGGGCAGCTTTAAATACCGCAGAACAGTCCATGCAGTCGGTTCTCTCCACCGCCCTTTCCAGACTGAATTCCTTTCTGGACTCGGAGCTGGAGCAGATACTGTGTTTTGATACCGCTATCGATGCGGAACTGTTCTGCAGGGAAAAGACAGCGGTATTTCTTGTGATGCCGGAGGAGGACAATACGAAATATTTTATTATTTCCCTTATCTTACAGCAGCTTTACAGGGAAATCCTTGTGGTGGCGGATGAGAATGGCGGAAAGCTGGATAACCGGGTTGTCTTTTATTGGGATGAGGTGGGTACCATCCCGAAGATTGAGAGCGCGGAGATGATGTTTTCCGCCTCCCGTTCCCGGAGAGTCAGTATTGTGCCGATGATACAGTCCTTTGCCCAGCTTACCAAGAACTATGGGAAGGAAGGGGCGGAAATCATCATCGATAACTGCCAGGACACCATCTTCGGCGGCTTTGCCCCGAATTCGGAATCCGCAGAGGCGCTGTCCAAAAGTCTTGGAAACAAAACGGTTATGTCCGGCTCCATCAGCCGGGGGAAGAATGATCCGAGCCAGTCCCTCCAGATGATACAAAGACCGCTGATGACGCCGGACGAATTAAAATCCCTGCCTAAAGGGAACTTTATCGTATCCAAGACCGGCAGCCATCCCATGCGCACCAAGCTGAAGCTGTTCTTAAAGTGGGGCATTACCTTTGAGGAACCATACGAGATAGAGGAAAAGTCAGCCAGAAAGGTTGCTTATGCGGACAAGCAGGAAATCGAGGAGAAGATTATCCGCAGATATATGTGCTGTATGGAGGAAGAAGTGGAACAGGAGGAGCCTGCCCGGACAGGGAGAAACGGAGGGATGCAGCAGACACAGGTAAATGAAACAATGACAAGAGTCCGTCAGCCTTTAAGGACATAGTGTGAAGAGAAGTTCTAAGGCTCACAGCAGAGGCTGTTTCGCCAAGAACTTCTAAAGCTTCACACGGAAGAACGCAAAAGCAGCGTTCTTCCTAAAAACATAGAAATGGGGTTTAGCATGGCATATGACAGAAAAATTTATGAGGCAGACCTGCCCCACAGAGCCGTAGCAGTCTATCTGTATCTGAAAGAGCGTGCAAACAAGGAAGGAACCTGTTACCCTGCAATCGGTACCATTGCAAGGGACCTGCACCTTTCTGCGAGCACGGTCAAGAGGGCAGTGAGCGATTTGGAGAAGGATGGATTTATCCGCAAGAAGCAGCGGTGGCGTGAGAACGGGGGCAGGAGCAGTTTGCTCTTTGAAATCTTAAAGTAAGCACCAAGGGGGTACTGCGCAGGTCGGGTGGACTATGGTATGATTCACTTTGACCTGTGCAGGGAACTTGACATTTTAACTATTAGGGCAGAGAAAAAACTATAATATCCTAAAGTTCATTTTATTAAAAGTAATCAGTAATTTTGTATAAAAGCTTTTTTGCGATCTTGATACTGTAAACACATTTCAACTAACAGATATAAATCATATAGCTCCATTTGGAAGAAGTACAAGAGCTGTCGCAATGATATTTCTTGTGGGATTATTGGTTTGCTCTACTGTACATATCTATTTTATCTTCGGGCATACATAATTGAAATTAGGAATTTTGATTATGAGGTTTGAATTGCTTCATTTGGGTTTTGGCAGAAGTGAAAAAACATGAGAATATTAGGGGAGACCGTTTTCGATGATAGTATAATTGACATTTTTGAGATATATCCTTGTATTAATTGGTATGCATGTTTTTAAAAACAGATACCATATTTAGTGATAAGTTATTTGTTTTTATTAATTAAAATATAGCGTATTTATATGATTCGTGTTATTTTGCAAACACTCATTTAGTATCAAATTAAAAGGATAAAAAGGCTATCGTCTTAGAAAAAATTCGTACGAGCCCTTCTAGTTACTCAATGAGAAGTTAATTATCGTTTTTCATTTAAAAAGTATAATAATTGAAATGCTGTGCTCGTGCTTAATTTGACAAAATTGTATTTTAAACGACAAAATTGTATTTTATTCAGTATGCATTGATTTTATAATTAAATGTTTTAAGATTAAGATGACTAGTCAAAAATCGATGCGAAAGGAGAAAATAATCATGAAGAAGTTAAAAAAACTGAATTATGCAACTGATGGATGCACGTTAGAAACTTTTGGCTGTTATTGTTCTTGTTCGTGCTGGTGGTTTGGCACAGTGAATAGTTCTAATGATAACGCCAACTCAAATGCAGGTAATTAGGAGGTCCTTATATGAAAAAATTGAAAAAAACTTCATTCAATGTAGAAAATACATTAGAAATGTATGCATGCAGCTGTAGCTGCTCTTGCCAGTGCTGGTTTTCAATATCTGGTAGTTTTGACGATGCATATGATTCATCATCTGAGCATTCCAATTAATGTTAAAGGAAGGATGTTTGGCCTAGGCCAAGCATCCTTATATAATATAAGAAGTAGATAGGAGTAATATGAGTGATTTGAGTCAGTGGAAACACTTAAAAATAATGCTAAAACCACATACTAAGAAAATATGTGTAATTATTTTTTTAATGTTATTAATTTCTGGATTAAATATCCTTATTCCATTTTATCAGCAAAAAATAGTTGATGATGGAATAATGAACAATGATTTGTATCTCATAATAAAGCTTTTATTATGTATAATAGCAATTTTTTTATTAAGTGGAATAATAACGGTAATACAAAATTATTTACAAGCAGATATTAGTTTACAGGTATCTCAAAAATTAGAAGTTTCCATCTTTGAGCATGCATTAAATTTAAAATATAAGTATATACAAGAGAATGGTATTTATAAAATAGTAAAAGATGTTGATAAATATGTGCAATCAATAATGGATTTAACAGGAGGCAAAACGATACAAATTTTTGTGGAATTATTTAAATTTGTAGGAATATTAATTGCTTTATTAACACTTAATTGGAAAATAACGGTGTATCTATTGGCCACTGTTCCACTTCGCGTAATGATAACAAAAATTTTAAGTAATTGTGTAAAAAGAAACAGTGAAAAATCTTGTCTTATCCAAAAATTTATTCATAGATGGGAAGACGATATATATAATAGTTATTTGCAAATAAAACTATGGAATTTAATTGAGTATAAAACTAAAGAATATAATAAACTTTTGGGAGAAAGAAATAAGAAAGTAAAAAATCATTTTTTTATAACAGGAATTGATTCAGCTATTGGCAATAACTTTATGTCAATTATAATAAATACTTTATATTTGATTTGCGGTATATTTGTTATTGATAATGATATAACAGTTGGTACAATGTTTGCTTTTATTTCATATTCTGCATATTTATTACAACCAATAAGTTTAATATCTTATTTAAAAATAATTGTTTCTAAAATAAAGCCAGAGTTTGAAACCTACAAAAGTTTTATTTCACTAGAAGAAGAAAACGAGAGCAGGCAAACAAATGAGTTTCCTAAAAGTGATAAAGTAAATATGTCATTTAAAAATGTTTCCTTTAAATATAATGAGAAAATGATTATAGATCAACTTAATATTGAGTTACAAGCAGGAGATATTGTGGCTGTAATAGGAGAAAATGGAGCGGGAAAGTCAACATTTATTAATCTAATTTTAAGATTATACACACCTTGCAGGGGACAGATTCTCATAAATAACATAAATATTGATAATATAAATATACATTCATACAGAGAAAATATTTGTACAGTCTTGCAAACTGATGACTTGTTCAAAGGTACCATTGAAGATAATATTACAGTTTATAAAAGATATAATTTACCGATGGAATTGTTAAATCTAAATCTTTTTAGCTTTATTAATAAATATCATAGTGGAATTGACACAAAGATAGAAAGTAAATCATCTGGGGTATCAGGAGGAGAAAAACAAAAAATTGCACTATTACGGGCACTGAATAAATCTGGTCGGATATTAGTATTAGATGAACCAACATCAAATTATGATCAAGAGTCAGAGGAGGAGTTTATTAAGCTAATTAGTGAACTTAAGTATGATATTATTATCATTGTAACTCATAGTGAAAAAATAGTAAATATTGCAAATAAAGTTATAAAATTAGAAAAAAGAATTTAATTTATGAAAGGCAGAGGAAAAGAATGAATATTATTTACAAAACAATTAAAACAAGGAATAGACACTATGTATATGATAGAAATGCTAATAGAATCTTATCAATTGATGAAAGTGACTATAATAAGTTATTAGAACAGGAAAAAAAGATTGATAAAGAATTTGATGATAACTTTATTAGAAAATTTCAGGAAAAGGGTTTTTTATTAGAAAATCAACTCGAAATTATTGAAAATCCTTTAACAAGGTATTCTGAGCATATTCTTAATCATTATAAAGAACAATTGATTTTACAAGTAACTCAACGATGTAATTTACGTTGCGAATACTGTGTATATTCAGAAAAAGGTGAATATCATAATCGGAAGCATTCAAATAATGATATGTCAGTTGAACTTGCTGAAAAGGCAATTAATATGTATTTGGATACATCTAATGAAGCTCCGGATAGGGTAATTTCATTTTATGGTGGAGAGCCTTTATTGAAAATAGAGTTAATAAAGCATTGCGTTGAGTATGTTAAGAAGAAAAGTATCGAAAAAAAAGTACGATTTGCAATGACCACTAATGGTACATTGCTAACAATGGATATTGCAAGATTTTTGGCAGAAAATAACTTTGAAGTTCTAATAAGCTTGGATGGTTCAAAAAATGAACATAATGAATATCGTAAATTTGCTAATGGAAAAGGCTCTTTTGACACAATTATGAATAATTTAAGGGCTATTCGAAAAGAGTTGCCAGATTTTTTTAAAACAATACAGTTTAATACAGTTTTAAATCCTAAACATAATTATGAAAATATAAAAGAATATTTTCAAACTGATGAAATTGTTGCAGATGCAACACTGATGCATACATTGGTAGAAGAAAATGATTCTAGTACAAATATCGATTTCAGAAAAGAGTTTACAAGGAGTAGAGAATATGATCATTTTTTGCTACTTTTACATATGCTCAACCATTATAGTTTTGAATCTTTAAACAAATTTGTAAAACTTAAAAAGATTATGATTTCAAGAAAACACGAACAATTAATGACAGGAGGGTATATAGGAAAGATAAACCATCCATCAGGTCCATGCATGCCAGGTAGCAGAAGAATATTTGTTAATGTAAAAGGTAATTTATATCCATGCGAAAAAGTGTCGGAAAATTGTGAGCAAGAACGAATTGGAAATATTGATATAGGATTAGATTTAGAAAAGATAAATAATATTCTAAATATTGGTAAGCTGACAGAGGATGAGTGTAAGAAATGTTGGGCTTTTCAGTATTGTAATATGTGTTGTAATAAAGCTGAAAAAGATAACATTTTGTGTAGGGAAGCAAGGCTTAGTCATTGCAAATTAGCAAGAAAAGCAGCATATAATGATCTTAAAGAAATTTGTATATTAAAAGAATTTGGCTGCGAATTTAAAATAGAAATGTTCATGTGATAACAAATATATGATGGATAAAGGAGATTAATATGAAAAAGGCAGTGGTATTTCCTATAAATTATGATAATAGAGAGATTATTCAGTATAGTTCTTTAATAGAAGATTACACAATTGTGTTAGGAATTGTACTAGAGAAATTTTCGGATGATACTTTTCCTGATGATAAAGTTTTAAGGTATTCTGACCTTGAGATAGAAAGTATAGAATTTGATACAATTATCTTTTTAAGTCGTGTAGAGGACTATAGTCCTGATTTATATAGTTCATTAATTAATAAAGCAATAAATCTAAAAAAAGAAATTGTAATTACATCAGATATTTATGAGTTATTTCAAAATATTTTGAAAGATTATGAAAAGACAGTAATTATTAAAAAAAATAAGGAAATAGAAGATCTGAAAAATAATTATGATAAGCAAGAATTAAAAATGTTGAAAAATATCAGAACACCTATCATTTCCGTGATAGGTATGGGTGATTATTGTAATAAATTTTCTTGTGAACTAGAATTAAGAAAATTCTTTGTTTCAAGGGGGTATAAAGTACTACAGATCGGTTCAAAAAATATTTCTTTCCTTTTTGGCTTTGAAAATCTTCCAGATTTTTTGTACCAAAAAGATTATTCATTAGAAGACAAAGCATTTTTGTTTAATTATTTTGTCTCATTTTATGAGGAGCGATATCAGCCTGACGTAATTTTAATTGGAATTCCAGGTGGAATTTTGCCAGTAAATAATAAAATTTTAAATGGTTTAGGTGAAATTCCATTTGCGATAATGAATTCAATTAAAGTAGATATAGGAATATTGTGTATATACCATAATGCTGTTGAAAATCATATTATTGATGAATATATTAAGTGCTGCAAATACAGATTCAATACAATAGTTGATAATATTCTTGTATCTAATACCGCTTTTACCTTTGATATGGATCGAGATATGAGAAGTTTAAAATATTACCATTTGAAGAAATCAATTCATATAGACAATAATGATTGTAAGGGTAAGGAAGTATTTTCTATTTGTAATGCAGAAACTATGATAGAAAATATACACAATAGATTATTAAATGGTATTGATGTTATATAATAAAGAATAAATTAACGAAAGGAGAAATGATATATTAATAATATATCATAATTAATTGAAATGAAGATTGAAAATATAAAAGAAAGGCTAGCGGATTTGGCTTGTAGAAATTTTAATCAAATGAGTATTAATTATAAAAGTAACTTGTTCGAGTATGATATTGATGCTTTTCAATTGCTATATTTTGCTATGGATATAGAAAAAAATTTTGATGTTTGTATAGAAAAAATTTTTGATAAGACAAATTATACGTTTCTTACAATAGATAATTTATCAGAAAAAATATATGAACAAAAGAAAGAATAGGTAAGATATGATTCATGTTGCAATAATTGATACATATATCAATGTCCCTAAAGAAAATGAAAATCCTATATATCATTATAAGATAAAAAAAGATAAAGTTGTAAAAGTAAAAAAAATGTATAGAGGAAAAATAATAAACCATGGATGTATTTGTTGTCAGATATTGTATGAAAATACAAGAGATTTAGAGTATTCGCTACATTGTATAGAAGTAATTCGTAATAAAGAAAAAAAAGGCAACATAAAAAACTTAATTTTGGCTCTTGAATGGTGTTTAGAAAATAATATTCAAATTATTTCTTTGAGTGTTGGTACTAGAAATGTTGTAGATGGGGAAAAGCTAAATACTATTTTAAATAGGTTATATGAGAAAGGAGTTATTATAGTTGCAGCTTTTAATAATTATAATACTTTGACATATCCGGCAGCATTAGAATCCGTAATTGGTGTTTGTATTGATAAAAAAGAAAGTTTACCATTAAATAGTTATGCGTATTTAGAGAATGATGATAATAATATAGATATTATTGCTCGATATGAACTAAAAAATGTAGAAAAAAGAATAGGAATTCAGATTGGAGAATATAATAGTTATATGGTTCCACCTATTGTTTCGATAATATTAAGAATAAAGGCATCAGAAGATTATGTATCAAGTAAAAATATAAGAGAGTATTTAAAAAAATATTCATTCAAATTGTAAAAAGAAAATACAGGGTGAGAAAAAGAATTTAAAATATGGAACCAGGGCAGTGAGAATTGGTAACTAGCAATTCCTATTGCCCTGATTTCATATAATTAATGGATACAGCTAAAAACCAGTGTGTTGTTTTCGCTTGTAGATATGTTGGTATATGGAAAGGGATTAATAGATTTTCTATGATTTTCTTGTTATCCAGCAGACACATCAGAATTAAAGACTTGTTTGGGCTAGGAGAAAGTTCCTTTCATTTATAAATATCTGGAAGAAGGATTATTAAATGGTCTCGCATAGAATAGGAAGCTGCAAACGAGCAATATAGATTCTTTACCGGTATTTGATAGCTAGTACATAATTTTGTTCTTGATTCGATTATATAATGTTTGTAGCTGTATTAATAATTTAAAGTATATTTTAGGCGCTTTGAATACTCTGTATGTTCTTATATTTACAGATGTTATAAAGCGTTTTTCAATCATGGTCAGAATAAACGTTTTTGGGAGAAATTATTATAATTATTCTTCTGAAAGGGTTAGCCTAGTGCTTAAATGAAAAATTTGAAAGGTTCATTAAGTAAGTGATCATTGCCAACAGTTACAAATTTGGAAAGTATATTGAAATTACAAATTCTATTGATGGACAATTCATTTTGTGGTAGTCACAAAATTCATTATATGGTAGAATATATAAATGCAAAAAGAATACAAAAAGAATGTAAATAGAGTTTAAAAGCTTAAAAGAAGTTAAGGAAGGCGAAGTATGTACAAAATATTGATAATTGAGGATGAAAAACTGATATGTGAAGAGTTGAGTATACTTTTATCCAATGCAGGTTTTTTGGTAGATTATATAGTAGATTTTAAACATACATTGCAACAAATAAAAATTTTTGCACCAGATTTAATTTTGCTTGATATTAATTTACCAGGACAAGATGGATATAAGCTTTGCTCTGCTATTCGGAGCTTTTCTCAAACACCAATACTATTCACAACTGGTCGCAATAATGCTATGGATGAATTGCAAGCATTGACTATTGGTGGCGATGATTATGTAACAAAGCCTTATAATATACCTATTTTGTTGGCTAGAATTAACCTTCTGTTAAAGAAAAGAAAAATTGAAGATCAGTCATGCCTTATGGAATACAAACAGATTCAACTTAATTTAGTTTCGGGAACTCTTTCTTTAAAAGGAAAGGAAATAGAATTGACAAAAACGGAACTGAAAATTATGTATTATTTATTTAGTCATTCTGAGAAAATTGTTTCTAGATTAGAATTAGTAGAGTATTTGTGGGACAATGAAATTCATATTGATGATAATACATTGAGTGTTAATATTATGCGAATAAGAGAAAAATTATATAATATAGGAATAAACAATTTAATACAGACTAAAAGAGGCATGGGGTATAAAATATGAAGCTTTCAGAATATATTAAAGATAATAGAGTGGCATTACTTACAAGTGTCATAGGAGCAGCTTTTTTTTCTATTCTTTTGCTTTTTTGGGATGTTGGGAGCAGTGAAATAGTTTTATTATGGACATGTTTTTTTCTATTGCTATTATTTACAATTCTTTATAATTATTTGAAACAAAGAAAGAGAATACATTATCTACTTTCCTTGCTAAACTCATTAGATCATAAATATTTACTTGCAGAAATTGCAGACAAATCAGAATCAACCATTGAGCAAGTTTATTTTAGATTAATGAAAACTGCTTTAAAAGATATGAATGATGAAGTTGCTTCATCTAAACGCATGACTCAAGAATATAGAGATTTTGTGGAACAATGGGTTCATGAAATAAAAGTTCCACTTACATGTATACAACTAATATGTGAAAATAATAAAACAAATATTACCCGAGAAATCATTACACAAGCCGAAATATTAGAGCGAGAAGTGGAAAAAGTATTATTTTATGCACGCCTAGGAAGTGTGGAAAAGGATTATTTCATAAAATATATCTTTTTAAAAGATTGCATTAGTAACGTTTTAGCACAAAATAAACAGTTATTAATACAAAATGGAGTATGTGTGCAGATGGAAGATGTAAAAGATGCAGTATATTCGGACAGCAAATGGATTGAATTCATTATAAATCAAATTGTAATAAATAGCATAAAGTATCAGAGCAATAGCCCTTTAATTATTACCATATACTCAAAGGATTTAGGAGATTATGTGGTATTATCGTTAACAGATAATGGAATAGGAATTCAAAAAGATGAACTTAATCGTGTCTTCGATAAAGGTTTTATAGGTAGTAATGGAAGAAATAGAAAACATGCAACGGGTATGGGATTATATATATGTGCTAAACTTTGTGATAAATTGGGGATTGATATTGACATAAAATCTCAATGGAAAAGGTTTACTACAATTGAATTATATTTCCCTAAATCTAAGGAAATAAGTTAAGTCTAACGTTGCCTTACAAAATTGTTAGATAAAATCAATGTACTTCTATACATTCAATCAATATGAAGAATTAAAATAAAATATATTCAAGTAGAGGAGGTTTACAAATGGGAAATAAAAAATGGATTTTTTTTATCGTAGGAGGCATTTTTATAGTATTTATAATTTGCATATTTCTTATACCTAACACAATAAGGATGCGTTCTAACGATGCTGAGGTGGAATATGTTTACAATGGCGAAAATGTAACAGACGTATATGTAGAAGGTCCGTTTCTATATGGACTAGTGAATTCTTATCCTGATGAGGAAATAATACGAGATACAAACGGAAATGCAATTGAAAAAATTCAAACTTATAAAATGGAGGCTGCTTTTTCAATGCGTCAAAAAATGAGTATGAAAGTTCATATTGAAATGTCTGAGGATATAATATATACGTATATTTTCGAATATGCAGATAAAAATGTGATAATCACTAATGGAAAGGTAGTAGAATAATGAAGAATAGTAAAATTCCTTTGCTTCATATTGAATATATTGAAAAATATTATGGAAATGCCGGGGGAGTTACAAAGGCTTTAGATCAAATTAGTTTTGATATACAAAGTGGAGAATATATAAGCATTATGGGACCTTCTGGTTCTGGAAAAACAACAATGCTCAATTGTATATCTACAATTGATACGGTAAGCGCAGGACATATTCTATTGAATGGAAAGGATATTACAGCAATAGATGAAAACAATATAGCTTCTTTTCGGCGTGATCATCTTGGATTTATTTTCCAAGACTTTAATTTACTAGATACATTGACTTTGGAAGAAAATATTGCTTTACCATTGACAATTAGAAAAATTGTACCAAAAGAAATTGATGAGAGAATTCATATTATTGCAGATAAATTAGGGCTTAGTGACGCTTTAAGAAAATTTCCTTATCAGGTATCTGGGGGACAAAAGCAGCGTTGTGCTTTTGCGAGGGCAATAATATGCAATCCTGATATAATTATGGCAGATGAACCAACGGGGTCGTTAGATTCAAATTCTGCTCGTATTTTGTTAGAGGTAATGTCAAATTTTAATAAGGAATTACATGCAACAATTTTAATGGTAACACATGATGCATTTAGTGCCAGTTATGCAGACAGAATCATGTTTTTAAAGGATGGAAAAATTTTCAATGAAATCTTTAAAGGTGAAAAAACCCGTATTGCATTTTACCATGAAATATTGGATGTCCTTTCTGCATTGGGAGGTGATAGACCATGTTAAATAAATTATCTTTTCGAAATGCAAAAAGACAATTTAAAGAGTATATATTGTATTTTGTAACTCTTGCATGCACGGTGTCTATTATGTATGCATTTAATACTTTAATATTTTCAGATGTAGTAAAGGAATTATCTAGTTTGGAAATATTACCATATATGATTACAGCTGCTTCTTTATTAATTGTTATTATTATGGGGTGGATTATTAGTTATATGACGGGTTATATGTTAAGGAAACGTAGCCGAGAATTTAGCATTTATATGATATCAGGGATTTCAAATAGTTCAGTTAATGCTCTTGTTTTTCGGGAAAACATTTTGATAGGGTTGCTGGCCTTTTTAATTGGACTTCCGATAGGAATATTATTATCGCAATTGTTGGAAGCTATTGTTTTTCATATGTTTGGGAGAATATATATCTTATCCTTTCAATTTTCTATAATGCCTGTAGTACTGACATTCCTTTATTTTTTGATAATGTTATGGTACTCTGTACGAAAAAATAGGAAATGGATAAAAAAATTAAAGTTATACGATTTACTATATTTTGATAGGAAAAATGAAAATGAATTATTACAGGGAAATGCATCTACTATAACAGTATTTACTGTATCAATATTATTGGGTGGCGTAGGTATTTTTCTTATGTATGCTCAACCTATTGGAAAAGGATTGGATGTTCTCGTCGGTACGTTTTTTTTGCTACTATTTCTTTTTGGCTTTTTTTTGAGTGTTCCAACATATCTTGTTATAATGATTGGAGACCACTTAGATTGGAAATATAAAAAAAATAGATTGATACCATTTCGTGGATTTACTCAAAAAATTCAGTCTATGACCGTTGTAATGGGGATGCTTTCAATTTTATTTATGTTATCAATAGCTTTTTGGGGAATAGGAGCTGCAGTTAATAGAATGGCAAATAAAAATATTGAAATGAGTCCATTTGATATAATGATTTTGCATAAAGAAGAATTAGCGGATTTTTCATCTTATGATAATTTGCTTAAAAGTAATTTCCCTATTAGAGAAAGTTACTCGTATGGGATTTATACAGATAGTAAGAATAATTTTCTTACTATTCGGGATTATACTATAACTGAATCTGGGAGGGAAAATAGTTTAGTATATGCAGAATTTCAGCATGATACTTATATGAGACAAAGTGATTATATAAAACTTCGCGAAATGCTTAAACTTGATATTGTAGAATTAAATTCAAATTGTTGCTATATTCATTGCCTGCCTGCTTTGAAAAATAATTTTAAAACGTATATTAGAGAACAGAGAGAATATTTGGACAGTGAAGGATATTGTTTTTCAGAAGACGGTATATTTACTGAGCCTTTTTATCAAATTGAGGCATATGGAAATGGATTAAATTATATTATTGTTATTCCTGATCAAGCAATTAATGAAATGAAAATTTTATATAGTCTTTATGCCGCAGTAGCCGATACATCTTTTAATAGCTATGACCTTGATAGAATTCTAGATGAGTGTGATGGGCTTGTGAAATTGGATCGAAGTGTAGGAAAATCAGTTTCAATTAGTAATGGTTATACATCACTAATAACAAATAATGATTATCTTTTTGGTAAATGGATAGAAAAAGGTAGCTTGAGTCACCTCTATGCAATGTCAATATGCTTATTTTATCTTGCTTTTGTTTTGGAGATCATTGGTGTTGCAATTTTAGCTATACAGATTTTAAGCGATAGGGAAAAAAAGTGTAGACAGGATCGTATTCTTCAACAATTGGGTATGGAAAATAAACATGTCGATAGGATAAAAAGTATACAGTTATTAATGATTTTTATGATACCTGCATTACCATCTCTTATTGTTGCGAGTTGTTTTGTGTATGTTTGTGCAAAAAAAATGCAAATAAGTGCCTTTTATCTTCCGTTATTTGAGAATAATTGTTGGATTATTCAATCTTTTTGTAACTCAACCATTTTTTTTGCATTGCTATATTGTATTTATTATGCGGCAACTAGAATTAGTTATGGAAAATGTGATATGAGGAATATGTCTCAATGATTTGATTTTTAGTTCATGGCTTTTGCTTCCATTATGTGCAGACTGCTCTTTTAAGAAAAATATGAAAGGCTTGTGATTCATGAAGGCGATACGCTTGTGAAAGTAAATCGAGATGACGCTATGACAGCTCTGAAAGCTGCATGTTGGATTAACGTTCTGCATATTGGAATAGAATCCTTTTGTCCTCTACGAATACTAGAAAACGAGGAATCCAAGCCATTCGGATAATTAATGGAAGGACTCGATATTGCGTGATGGTCAGTTATTTGGCTTATTGCTCTATGGAAGAGGAGGAATGGGAGTATTTGGTGGTGGGCTGTTTGACTATGCTCGTAAAGGTGAAAGAGGTCAAAACATTGACTGTGGATTCTAAAGACAGCACATCTATAAGGAACAGTTGCTAATCCATACTATGTATCGGTGGGAAAATACCTTTTCCGCAGTGAACTATTGGAATAACTGAAAAATAGAAAAACACATCGTCTTGTTGGCAGATGTGTTTTTTGCGTACCTAAAATCATAATCAGCTAAAACCGATTATGTCCTGATGGATATCAGTTGACAAAGTGCGAGATTTGCACATTCTGCCTAGGCAAGAAAAGTAGGGATTTAATTAATATGGTACACGATACGGAAGAGAGAGCGATTTTATATGGCATCACGGAGATGATAAAATTGATTAGCCTGAAGGTATATAAGTATTTCATGCATCTGAACGAAGGTAAGCGCCAAATAATCCGGCGGTACCTATAAATTTACCCCAACCTATTTTC
>ERZ824600.1765-NODE-1765-length-24982-cov-41.359169_pt1 | contig 24982 bp, 17 predicted proteins | sample MGYA00519933_ERZ824600 | MGnify/ENA primary metagenome ERZ824600 (study PRJEB31778, sample SAMEA3449178) | human gut metagenome | biome: human gut; feature: human-associated habitat; material: faeces | place: United Kingdom | collected 2010/2012 ... | reverse complement strand
CGCGTCCGCAGACGCGCCCCCAAGCTGCTCTTCCCCCAAGATTCCGTGAAGAACCATTGTTTTCCTTTTTGTCGCCCTTGTAACGATAAAAACCAAGTAACATGGGAGGCGACTGCGAAGGGGTCAAGGGGGCGACCGCAGACATGCGTCTGTTTCCATTGCCCCCTTGTCGCGTCCGCAGACGCGAAACCCTCTGCACAACATTGATTGCATAATAACAATATCGCATATTACGCAAACAGCCCTCTGACGCAAGCATCCTGCGCCAGAGGGCTGTTGTTATTTACTGATGCACAACCACGGTATACGGCTTCGTGGAGTCGGTTTCGACCTGCGCCTGACCGTCCTTCATCGTCACGGTGAAGGTCGCGGCGACGTTGCCCTTCGTGTCGGGGATTTCAACCGTCTCGCTCTCGCCGTCCGCCAGCTGGTAGACGTGCAGCTCCAATCCGTCCAGATAGTCGTAATCCGGGCGGTCGTCATGCGCGCCCAGCGGCAGCACCGTGCCGGGACGCACCATCAGCGGCAGAGACATGAAGTCGTGAATCTCCGTCTGCCAGTGGCCCCCCTCGACCTTGCCGCCATCCAGCAGGGACGTCCACGTTCCGTCGGGCAGATAGTACTGCACCTCGCCGTCCTTGCGGAAAATCGGCGCGACAAGCAACGAATCGCCCAGCATGTACTGGCGGTCAAGCATATCGCACGCCGGGTCATCCGGGAACTCCAGCATCATCGGGCGCATCATCGGCACGCCGTGTTCGTGCGCCTCCACCGCCTTGCCGTACAGGTAGGGCATCAGGCGGCACTTGAGCTTGGTGAACTTGCGGCAGACATCCACGCTCTCCTCGTCAAACAGCCACGGCACGCGGTAGCTGGTCGAGCCGTGCAGGCGGCTGTGGGAGGACAAGAGGCCAAACTGCACCCAGCGCTTGTAAACATCCGCCGGCGCGGTGGACTCAAAGCCGGAAATATCGTGGCTCCAGTAGCCGAAGCCGCTGTGGCTCATGGACAGACCCGCGCGCAGCGTTTCCGCCATCGAGATGTAGGTCGCGGAGTTGTCGCCGCCCCAGTGCACCGGGAACTGCTGACCGCCGACCGTCGCGCTGCGGGCGAACAGAATCGCTTCGCCCTCGCCCTTGCGATCCTTCACAACGTCAAAGACGACCTTGTTGTACAGGTGGGTGTAATAGTTGTGCATATAGACCGGGTCGCTGCCGTCGAACCACCGGATGTCACGCACCGGGATGCGCTCGCCGAAGTCGGTCTTGAAGCAGTCCACGCCCATGTCCATGAGCTTGTAAAGGTACGAAGCGTACCACTTGCAGGCATCCGGATTGGTGAAATCGACAATCGCCATGCCTGCCTGCCACATATCGGTCTGGAAGAGGCTGCCGTCGGTCTTTTTCAGCAGGTAGCCATGCTCCATGCCTTCCTTGAACAGCGGCGACGCCTGACCGATGTACGGGTTAATCCAGCAGCAGATGTGCAGCCCCTTCTCGTGGTAACGCTTGAGCATCCCCACCGGGTCGGGGAACGTGTCATGATCCCACTCGAAGTCGCACCAGTTGAAGCCCTTCATCCAGTAGCAGTCGAAGTGGAACACGGACAGCGGAATGTCGCGCTCCGCCATGCCGTTGATGAAGGAGGAAGTCGTCTGTTCGTCGTAATTCGTGGTGAAAGAGGTGGACAGCCACAGACCGAACGACCACGCGGGCACAAGCGCCGGGCGACCCGTCAGCGCGGTGTACAGGTCGAGCGTGTCCTTCGGCGTGCCGCCGTAAATCACGTCGTAGACCATCGTTTCGCCCTCGTGCGAGAACTGGACGCGCTCCACCTTTTCCGTCGCGACTTCAAAGGACACGTCGCTTGCGTTCTCCACCAGCACGCCGTAGCCGCGGTTGGTCATGTAGAACGGAATGTTCTTGTATGCCAGCTCCGACGCCGTGCCGCCATCCGCGTTCCACATATCAACCGTCTGACCGTTCTTGACGTACGCGCCGAAGCGTTCGCCAAGACCGTAAACACATTCGCCCACGTCCAGCTGGAGGCTCTCGGACATGTAGGACGTGCCGTGCGGCAGAAGCGAGCAGGGCGTGCCGTCCTTCTTCAGCGCACGACCCATGCCGCGCCAACCGGACGTCGTCAGGATGCGGTCGCCGACCATATAGTCCACCGCCCAATTGCCGCCCTTGCTCACGCGCGCAGTCAGGTCGCCGGAGGTGAAGTAGGCGTAGTCGTCATCCTCGCGGATTTCGGGCGTCACATCCTCTTCATACGTCGTGAACTTGGGGTCTTTGCGCGGCGTTCCGGCAAAGTGCGTCACCTGCACGCGGATGATGTTCTTGCGCGGCGCGGTGAACACAATGTCGAGCGAGCCGCCGTCAAGAATATCGCCGCGGTGGCGAATCGGGCGGCAGGCGCTGATGATGTGCAGCTCCTTGTCGTTCTTGATGACGCGAACGGTCTGCGTGGCGTAGGACATCACATAGTCCTGCCGGATGACCCAGTAACCTTGCGTAAAACGCATGTTGATGCTCTCCTTTATGATAAATATTGATGGCTTTTTCATGCGCACAGGGCGCGGAAACCGCCTTCTTTAGTCCGTGATGATTTTCACCACAACCGGCATGTCGCTGCGGTAAGTCCCCAAGTCCACATGCAGGGCTTCGCCGTCGCGCGTCCACGCGGCCTGCGCGGGATTGCCCAGCACTTCCACCTTCCGCACAATGCCGTGCCAGAGCGGCAAGTGGCTCGCGTCCGCCTCGCGCAAAGACCGAATGTGCAGCTTGCCGTCCGCCGGGCACGCCATGCACGCCGCGTAGATGTTTCCGCCGCGGCAGGTGAAGCGGAAGTCCTCGCTGGTGAAGTTGCGGGACGCGCCGTCGGCAAACTGCCCCTCCTGAATCTTCGTCGGACCTTCCTGATTGATGCGCCACAAGCCTGTGCCGTGGATGCACTCGTCATTGACGCGCATCCAGTCCGCCAGTTTGTGCAGGATCTCAACGTCCTTGTCCGCCAGCGTGCCGTCCGGCTTCGGGCCGAAATTCAGCAGCAGGCGGCCGTTCTTGCTCACCACATCCAGCAAGTCCTGCACAATCTCCTGCGGCGCTTTGTAGACCGCCTTGTCCGGCTGCACAGAGTAGCACCAGCTGCCGCGCATGACGGACGTGTCCGACTGCCACAGGAACGGCTTCGCTTCCGCGAACTGCCCGCGCTCAATGTCTGGCACGCCGATGCCGAACGGGAATGCGTCGTGCTTGTAGTTGATAACGCACCCGCCGCGGCTTTCCATCACGTTGAAGTAGTACGCGGCGAAGCGCTGCAGGTACGGCTTGACGGCGGAATGCTGAATCCACCAGTCGAAATAGAGGATGCGCGGATGATAGCGGTCGACGATCTCGCAGCAGCGCAGCAGCCAGTCCGTCAGAAACTCATCCGTCGGCATCGGCTCGGAGAACAAGTCCTGATTCTCCCGTTCGGGCATGGCGGGCCATGCGTAATCCCCCAAGTGCATCGGCTGCTTGATGTCGCTGTCAAACTCCTGCCCATGCCCCAGGAACCACCAGTGCTCCACGCGATGGCTCGATGCGCCCAGTGTCATGCCCGCACGCTCCGCCTCCACCAGCAAATCGCCCATGATGTCCCGGTGCGGGCCCATTTCCGCCGCGTTCCAGTGAGACAGCTCGCTCCGGTAGTTCTGGAAGCCGTCGTGATGCTCCGCCACCGGCACGATGTAATCCGCCCCCGCTTCCCGGAACAGCTTCACCCACGCCTGCGGATCGAACGCTTCCATCTTAAACTGCGGAATGAAATCCTTGAAGCCGAAATCCTTCGGCTGCCCGTAATGTTGGCAGTGGTACTCGTATTCCGGCGAACCCTTGATGTACATGTTCCGCGCGTACCAGTCATGATACGCCGGAACAGAAAACACGCCCCAGTGCAGGAAGATGCCCAGCCGCTTCTCCCGATACCAGTCCGGCACAGGGTGGGTGCTGAGCGATTCCCACGTCGGGTGATATTTCCCCGCCGCGTTCACCGCGTCGATTTCCTGCAAATAACGCTCCCGATTCATTGCGTACTCCTTTCAAAAATGAAAAGAATGAATTCCCTGCTCAAAGAGTACGACAAACAAGTGAAAAATCCTTGCGCCAAAGCAAAAAAATGTCCGAAAACTTTTCCGAAAATCCGTGCAATCAGCCCAAACGCCTGTTTTTTCTTGACTTCTCAATCGTTTTCGCAAAATTTTCCCCGCTCCCCCGCTTGCCTTTTTTCTCTTTTGCCTGTATCATGAGGGTATTCCACGCACGGTGCCAAAACGATTCACGCCAACAAGGAGGATTCTCCATGCTTTCCAATGAAGCCATCCACCAGCAGGTGGAAAATCTGCTTTCCCAAATGACACTGGAAGAAAAAGCCGCCCAAATGGTGCAGGTTCCCTACACCGTCGTCGGGCGCGAGGAAGCGCTGCGCTGGGCAAAGCTCGGCGCAGGCTCGTTCCTGCACGTTCTGGGCGACGACGCGCGCGAGGTGCAGCAGGCGGCGCTCCATAGCCGTCTGGGCATCCCCGTGCTGTTCGGCATTGACGCCATCCACGGGCATGGGCTGAATGACCACGCCACCATCTTCCCGTCGCAGCTGGCGTGCGCCTGCGCGTGGGACAAGGACATCGCGCGCGAAATGGGCGAAGTGACGGCGCGCGAAGTCGCCACCGACGGGCTGCACTGGACGTTCTCGCCCGTGCTGTGCTTGGGGCGCGACACCCGCTGGGGGCGCGTCGACGAAACCTTCGGCGAAGACCCCTATCTGGCGGGTGAATTAGGCGAAGCGATCGTGCGCGGCTATCAGGGCGACGATTTGTCCGACGGCGAGCATATTCTGGCGTGCGCCAAGCACTACATCGGCTACGGCGAAGCGGTCGGTGCGCGCGATGCCTGTGACACGGAAATGACGTACCGCCGCCTGCGCGAGACGTTCCTGCCGCCGTTCGAGAAGGCGTTCCGGGCAGGGTGCGCAACGGTCATGACGGCATATGGTTCCATCGACGGCACGCCCTTCACCGCCGACGAGAAGAGCATGAAGGCGATTCTGCGAGGCGACGCGGGCTTTGACGGCTTCAGCGTCACCGACTGGGACAACTGCCATTCGCTTCTGACCGCCCAGCACGTCGCGGCGGACATGCCCGAAGCGTCCGTGCTGGCTGCCAAGGCAGGCAACGACATGATGATGACCTCCCTCGGCTTCTACGATGCGGCGATTGACGCGGTGCGCTCCGGCAAGCTCGACGAAGCCGTGCTGGACGACGCGGTGCGCCACATCCTGACCGTCAAGTGCCGCATGAATCTGCTGGCGCAGCCGGAGAAGAGCGGGCGTCCGGGGTGCATCGGGTGCGAAGAGCATCAGCAGGCGGCGCTTCGGGCAGCACGCAAGTCCATCACCCTGCTCAAAAACGACGCGCACACCCTGCCCTTGACATCCGTCCGCCGTGTGGCGGTCATCGGTGCGAGCGCGGACGACATTCGCGCGCAGTACGGCGACTGGACGTACTTCACGCACCCCGAACTCATCCCGAACCGCCCCGCTGTCCGCCCATATGTGACGATTCGCGAGGGCATCGAGGCCATCGGCGCGCAGGAGAATTTCGAGGTTGCGTACCACCGCGGGTGCGGCGTGCTTCCTTCGGATGCTGACAATATTCCGGGTGCGGTGGCTGCGTGCCGGAATGCGGATGCGATTGTGCTTGTCGTGGGCGACGTTTACGCGCAGTACGGCGAAACGAAAGACCGCGCCGACCTTGCCCTGTCCGGGCGGCAGATGGAGCTATACCAGCAGCTTCGCGCGCTGGGGATTCCGCTGGTGACGGTGCTGCTGTCCTCCAAGCCGCTGGCGATTCCGGAAATTGCCCATTCGACGGATGCGCTCGTGTGCGCCTTCAACGGCGGCATGTTCGGCGGTCAGGCGGTCGCGGAAGCGATTTTCGGGCGGCTGAATCCGTCCGGGCGGCTGCCCATCAGCTTTCCGCACCATTCGGGGCAGGTGCCGGTGTACTACAACCATCTCCCCGGCTGGCACTGGGGACACTACAGCGACCTGCCTGCCGAGCCGCTGTTCACCTTTGGCGAGGGCATCGGCTATGCGCCGTTTGTCTACCGCGATTTGGCGGTGGATGCGGATTCGCTCACGCTGTCGGTGAAGGTGCGCAACGCAGGCGACATTGCGGGCGAAGAGACGGTTCAGGTGTACCTGCGCGACTGCGTATGCGAGGTGATGCAGCCTGTGAAGCAACTGATTGCCTTCCGCAAGGTGCTTCTGCAGCCGGGCGAGGAGCAGGAGGTCACCTTCCATCTCGACCGCACCGCGTTCACCTACATCAACCGTGCGGAGGAGCGTGTTTTCGCGCCGGGCGACTTCATGCTGATGGCGGGGCACAGCGCGAAGGACGAGGACTTGCTGAAAGAGACGGTGTGGGTGGGGTGACCCAAGGGGCGCTGCCCCTTGACCCCGCAAGGGACTTCGTCCCTTGACCCTTTCGCGCGATTGAGTTGACTTCACTTTCATACTGCTTCCGCGTGTTTATGGGAGAACCCAAGGGGCGCTGCCCCTTGACCCTGCCAAAGGGTCTTCGACCCTCTGGACTCCCTTTCGCGCGATTGAACTGGTACTACTCTCAGGCAATGCCCGCGTGTTGGGCTTTGGAAAAGTGCCATTGTAAAAAGGGCTGCCGTGCAGATTGTGCATGGCAGCCCTTTGCTATTTGGGTATCAACCGATGGAGTACAAGGCAACTACCTTTGCAACCATCGTGATATACTTAACCTGAATCGCATTCCGTGCGTCTTCGTCCATCGCAAGATAGTCCGCAACGCTGATTTTCTGCGCCGTTTCGCCCTCGGCAGGAATCGTCGTCAGCATACTGCGCTGCTGATCCAGTTCGCACTGCACGCGCGCGCCCGCATTGCGTGCGCCAATGCCGATTTTCTTCTCCGTAAAGGGATTGTATTCATAGTAGGAGATGACAATGGGGCTGCCCGCAATCAGGTTGCGGTACGTCGCCGTTTCCGCCATCACCGCGCAGGACGTGTAAACATCTGTGCCGTTCTCATCCACCGTGTACTTCAAGCCGAAAATAGCAACCGTCAGCTCGTTGTTCTCGTCAATGGTCACAACCGTATTCGTGCCCAAGCCATTGCTTTGCAGCTTGATGGCGTACTTGCCGCCGTCATTCGGGAACGGTACGCTGACATACTGCGCATTTTCGAGCTTCGCGGCTTCCTCCAGCGTCGAAACGCCATTTTCATCCGCAATCCAATAGTAGACCTTGACCTTCACTGCCGAGCGCGCCGCCAGATCCAGCGGGGTACGGATGCACGGGCCGTCCGTTTCATCCACATACTTCGCCTTGCCGGACGCGTGCGTAATAACGTCCACAGCCGCATCCGTCGTCTGGAAATCGTAAATTGACGCATTCGGGTCTTCGTAGGTGAAGTCGATGCCCGCCGCCTTGCACTGGTCGGCAAACGTTTCTTCCGTCACCGCTTCTGCCACGGGAGATGCCACGGTGTCCACTTCACCCTTTTCCGCGCGAGATAGCGCCGCATTCACTGCCGCAATCACTGCTTCGCTGGATACGGTCGCCTGACTGACCGTATCAACGTCGGTATTGCCCGCCACAAGGATAGCCTCAATCATCTTGTCGATGGCAACATCACCCAAGCCTGCCGTTTCGCTCTGTGACACGACTTTGATATCCGCAATCGCATCCGCCGTCATTTCAACACGCAGGGTAATTGCGCCGTTGTTGCCGTCCGCAGAAACCGTGTAAGTTCCGGGCGTATACGCGCCGTCTGCCATTGCTGCCCCACCCGCGCAGAACAGGGACAGCGCCATCAGCGTTGAAAGTGCTCTTCTTTTCATAACCAATCCTTCTTTCCGCATACAGTTTGCATGCTTATGATAATATTATTATATCATTCGTTAATCGTTTGTCAAGAATGCTACGAAAATATATCTTTTCAGCAAAACGACCGAACCCGCTTCACCGCGCCGTTCGGTCGTTTTTGATGCCCATTTTCCGCAGCAGGAACGCTGCAATCTTCCGTCCCCAGTGCTGCCGTTCCAGATGCGCCACGGGCAGTTCTTTCACGCGGTAATCCTGTTGTGCCAGCCACACATCCAGCAGCCGCTCCGCCAGAAAACCATGCACCCGCTTGTCCCGCGCGCTGTAGCCCGTCGTGTCAATTTCCGCCGCGTCCAGCAGGGGGAAGAGCCACGATGCATAGCTTTGCAGCGCGTCCCGGCGCATCAGCATCAGGTTGAACCGATGCCCGGATCGGCGCGCCATCACGCGGTCAAACACATGCTCCTGCCCCGGATGCAGCCGCGCAAGCGCCGCCCGCGCTTTCCACAAATCCTCCTCGTGGTGCGCATGGGCATACTGCGTGAAGTTCGTTTCCAGCCAGTAGTGCCGCTTTTTCGGCAAAAAAATATCTGCCGTATCAAGCAGGGGCAGCAGCTGCGTGCGCGTCAGAATGCGCTTTTGCGGGCAGCCTGTCCTGCGGAGGGAGAAGTACCGCCGATAATGGCACAAGCCGTACCAGTCCGCATCAACATTGTGCGCCATCCAGTACAGCACCGTCAGTTCGCAGTAGCTGCCGTTCTTCGCGCTGATATTTTCGCCCGTGTCGTCGCGCATCAGCCCCAGCGGCGGATGAATCGCCGCGCCCGCCTGAATTGGCGTATACAGCGCATCTGTCGGCAGCGCGTACTTTTCGTGCAGCGCCACGGCAAAAAAGATGCGCGGCTGTTGCATGCTTCTCCCCCCTTCCTACGCTGCATTGTACCATGCTCCCTGCCTTCCGTCAACAGCGAATGCGGACGGAAGTTGTAAATTTTCCATTCTTCTGCCGGTTTTCGTTGACAATCGCCTTCTTTTTATGCTATTCTTCAGGTTGGAGTATCATAGAAAGGAATGGCATTGATTATGAAGAAATGGCTGATAGCGCTGCTGACGCTGCTCGCGCTGAGCCTGAGCGTTGCCTTCGCCGCGGAAGCGAATGATATCACAGAGGACTGCAAGTTCAAGGTGTGCAGTTCCGGGCGGAAATACACGCTGATGACGGACAAGAAGTATACTTCTTACTGGGAGAGCAACAAAATCAAAACCCCATGGATCGCAATTACCGCGCCGGAGGGCAAGCCAATTGCCGGGCTTTATGTCTGCTTCGGCAACATGCCTGAATCGTGGGAAATCCAGACCAGCGACGACGGCAAGGACTGGTTCACCGCCGTGCCGGGCGACACGCGCTTCCTCCACGCGTATGTTGCGCTGCCGCAGCCCGCGCAGCATGTCCGCTTGGCGGTGACAAGCGAGAAGAAAACCGCCCTGCGCATCAACGACCTGTTTGTGCTTTCTGAGGGCGATTTGCCTGACTGGGTGCAGGTATGGCAGCCGACGGAGGAGAAGGCGGATATCCTCTTCCTCTCCACGCACCCGGATGATGAGCTGATTTTCTTCGGCGGCGCAATTCCCACCTACGCTGTCGAGCAGCAGCGCAAGGTGGTTGTGGCGTACTTCAGCCGCTCCAACACCACCCGCTCCTCCGAACTGCTCAATGGTCTGTGGCACATGGGCGTGCGGACGTATCCGGTCATTGGCAATTTCAAGGACAGCTATGCCAAAAATCTCAAGGCAGCCTATAAATCTGCGGGCGGCAAAGGCAAAGTCAACGAATGGATTGTGGGGCTGTATCGGCAGTACAAACCGGAAGTCGTTGTGACGCAGGACACCAATGGCGAGTATGGCCACAAGCAGCACATGATGATTGCTGACGCCGCCCAGAACTGCATTGCATTGGCAGCAAACGAGGATGAGTTCACCGCGTCCACCATTGCATACGGCACTTGGCAGGTCAAAAAGCTGTACCTGCACCTGTACCCCGAAAATCAGATTACGTTTGACTGGACGGTTCCGCTCAAGAGCATGAATGGCGCGACCGGCATCGAGCTGGCGGAAGAAGCCTATACCCTGCACAAGACGCAGGCATCCTCCGGCATGAGCGTCACCGAAACAGGCACGAAGTACGACAACCGCGTGTTTGGTCTGGCGTTCACGACCGTAGGCGAGGACGTCCGCAAAGACGACTTCCTCGAAAACATCTACGACGCGCCCGGTTCTTACGATGCGGCGGCAAACAACGTAGAGGCCACGCCCGCGCCCACCGAAGTGCCCGCATACATGGCGCACATGCCCGCCCTCAACGCCAAGGGTTTCCTCGATGAAGGCGAATACATCTACTCTTCCGAGGACGAGGGACTGTGGATTTACGTCAGCCAGACCAGCAAAGTCATCATCCAGCGCAAATACGACGCAACCCAGCCGCTGACGTGGTTTGAGGCGGATCTGTACGGCGATTTGGACGCGGGCGAAATGCTCCGCACGGTGCAAAACGACCCGGAGAAGATGGGCAAGGTGCGCGTGGACGCGACAGAAACCGCAAAGAAGCACAACGTCGTTTTTGCGATGAACACGGACTACTACACTTACCGCGTCGCCGTGAACAACAACCGCCACACGGGCATTGTCATCCGCGACGGGCGCATTCTCTACGACGACCCGTACACCGAAAAGCAGGTAACGAACTCCATGTTCCCGAATCTGGACATGCTGGCGTTCATGCCTGACGGCAGCCTTAAAGTCTACCACAGCTGGGAAAAGACGGCGCAGGAGTTCATCGACGAGGGTGTACAGACGGTGTACTCCTTCGGCCCGTATCTGCTGCTGGACGGCAAAGTGTCCGAGCGCGCCTACGCCAACAACGAGAACAAGAATCCGCGCTGCGCCATCGGCATGGTCGAACCCGGTCACTACGTCGCCATCATGTGCGAAGGGCGCCTGAAGCGCTCCGCAGGCGTTACCATCAGCTATCTGGCGAAGATGATGCGCGCCAAGGGCTGTCAGGTCGCCTTCAACATGGACGGCGGGCAGACGGCAGTGATGGTCTTCATGGGCAAGCAGCTCAACCAGATTGGCGCTTACGACGGCGGCAAGACCAACTCCCGCCCGACAAGCGAAGTGCTGGGCTTCGGCACATCCGAGCAGGTCGGGACGTACGAAGTGCAATAAACCTACTATATTCAGGGCAGAAGAACGCGCTTCTGCCCTGTTTTTTCCCGAAAAAATCGCGAAATTACGGCTCTCACCCTTGACGTGACAAGCACCAAAATGCTATAATAAAGCGTTTTCAAGCTACTATTTCGCGGGAAATGCCGGTTTGCGGCGCTTCCCTGACTTTTTCAGGAGGGATTTTCTGATGTCTGGGCATTCCAAGTGGCATAATATTCAGGCGAAGAAGGGCAAGGCGGATGCTGCCCGCGGCGCTGTTTTCACCAAGATTGGCCGTGAAATCGCGATTGCTGTGCGCGATGGCGGCGCAAACCCCGAATCCAACGGCAAGCTGCGCGACATCATTGCCAAGGCGAAAGCCAACAATATGCCGAATGACAATATTCAGCGCTCCATCAAGAAGGCGAGCGGTGAACTGTCCAACGTGACCTACGAGCAGATCACCTATGAAGGCTATGCGCCCGGCGGCGTTGCGGTCATCGTTGATACCATCACCGACAACCGCAACCGTACCGCTTCCGACGTGCGCCACTGCTTTGCCAAGAACGGCGGCAACCTCGGCACGACTGGCTCCGTCAGCTTCATGTTCGACGAGAAGGGCGTTCTGGTGGTGGAACGCACTCCCGGTTCGGACGAAGAAGAAATGATGATGATGGCGCTGGACGCCGGTGCGGAAGACATGAAGGTGGATGACGATGCCTACGAAATCTACACCGCGCCGAACGACTTCTCCACCGTCCGCGAAGCGCTGGAGAAGCAGGGCGTCACCTTCCTGACCGCTGAAGTGGACAAGATTCCGCAGAACACGGTTGCGCTGCCTGACGAAGAAACGATCCAGAAGATTCAGAAGCTGCTGGAGATGCTGGAGGACAACGACGACGTGCAGAACGTGTATCACAATGCCGAACTGCCGGAAGAAGAGGACGACGAGGACTAATCCTCCGTCGATTTTCACTGCCCCCTGCCGAGGAGTTTTCCTTCTCGGCAGGGGGATTTTTTGTCTGATTTCTGATACTATTTCCAGATTCACCTGCGCCATCTGCTTACGCCTTTTGCAATGTCCTATTATTCCGCCCAAAACAAAAAAATACCGCAGATTTCTCTGCGGCGTTCGTGGCTCAAATAGGATTCGAACCTATGACACTTCGGGTATGAACCGAATGCTCTGGCCAGCTGAGCTATTGAGCCAAATGGTTGCGGGGGTAGGACTTGAACCTACGACCTCCGGGTTATGAGCCCGACGAGCTACCAAGCTGCTCTACCCCGCGTCATTCCGTCGCTTTTATCGGCGACATTGATTATTATACCCTATTCCAACGGTTTTGTCAATAGGGTGCGGAAAGTTTTTTTGCAGCGGAAGCAGAGGATGAAAACGCGGCTGCTGACCTTCTTTCCCGAAAACCAGCAGCCACGCTGTATTGATTCTATTTAGGCAGTGAGGGGGATTATTCCCACTCTCTCAGACTTAACACATTCTGTATAATTTATGTGTGTCCGATTCCAAGTGATGGCTCTGATTCTCTGTGGCATTCCTATTCCACTGCCTGTGCAGCCTCCGGTTATCATTCTGTTATCAGGGTGATAACAGGGAAGACTGCTTTGCTGTAGCGGTTTGAGAAATTCCACAAGTATAGTATAGCGCAGAACGGGTGCTGATGCAAGAGAAAAGACACTTCGGGGAGCAAAGCATTTGAAGTTTATCGTGGTTTTGTCATTGAATCAGATATGCTTCTCTTGCATTTGAATGTGACCAGGAGTAGGGAAAAGCCAGTTAACCCTAACCACCGACTCGAACACGATACAGTTAGGATTGCTCATTCTGTTTTGATATGCTCTAATGTTCGTAAAATTATTCGTAAAGTATTGAACGAGATTTCTGCTCATGCTATAATGGAATCGAAAGGAGTGGTCTGCTCATGGCAATCATTAGCCCTGTGTCCGATTTGCGCAATTACAACACCGTTCTTGAACAGGTTTCCGCTGGTTCACCGGTGTATCTGACAGTCAATGGGCGTGGCCGCTTTACGATCCGCGATATTGCGGACGATGAAGAATTCGAGAAGGCAAAGGCGATGCTCCGCCTGATGTGCGAGCTCAATACGGGCATCCGTTCGGGAGAGGAAGAAGGCTGGGGGTCCGAGGATGATGTCCGGGCACACTTCCACAGCAAACGCAAATAAGGATTGAATACTCCCCGATTGCCGTTCGTGACCTCGAACGCGTCTGGGCGGAGGTTTTTGAAGCTTCTGCCAGTGAAGAAACCGCAACGAAATTCGTGACGTTCAAGTCCTATATGGTATTCTACAAGGTGGAGACCGATCGGATGCTGGTCAGCAGAGTGGTCTATGGAAAGAGCGACCACATGCGTACCATTTTCCGTAATGCACATGAGAAGTGATCCATGAAACGCTGGCGATTATGCCGACGTTTTTCTTCGTAATACATCATAGAAGGATATTCAAATCCAAAAACCTTTACCATACAGCCGGAATTATGGTATAATATTCATAGGGTTATCGGATTGTATCTCTCAACGCCGCAGCTCATCTGCTATCTTGCTCACAGGAATGGAGTTGAAAGCATGGTTCATCATTCGTATCCCATACAGATGGAAATCGCAGGATCAACGGCGATGTGGACCAGACCGGACAGCGGTGACAGTCCTGTCAGCTATCCGGCACCGACGTATTCGGCCTGCAAGTGCATCTTTGAATCCATCCTTTTCGGGCCGGATGTGGAGATCATTCCAACCAGGGTTGAAATATGCGCTCCTGTTCAGTTTCATTCATACGCAACAAACTACAAGGGACCGTTGCGCCAGAAAAAGAGCATTGACCTTGGAAATGCATATCAGATGTATTCGACCGTTCTGATTGATGTATGCTATCGGCTCTACGCGGTGGTTGTGCCCAATCACAGGAAGGATACGCTTTCTGAAAAAACTCTGGAATGGGACAGACGGACAACGTCGCCCGGTCATGCATACCAGGAGATTTTCAACCGGCGCTTGCAACGGGGGCAGTGCTTTGCTATTCCCTCGTTGGGCTTGAGAGAGTTTACGGCCAGCTACTTTGGCCCCTTCCGGGACGGGACAAAGGTATGTACCGATATGGAGGATATTCACATTCCTTCCACGCTGCGGCAGGTATTTCCCGATGGGCACAAATCGAAGGTTTCGTACCGCTTTGACAACGACGTGACGATTCATGCCGGGACGCTGGTGTTCCCGCCCAAGAGAGGTGTTCATTTTGATCAATGAATTGTCATCCCTGTCCAAAGCACTGGAACAGGCGGGAATCGTTCCATTGCAATCCTATAGAAATTACATTCCGCTGCCCAATGTGAGCGCGAAGGCTCCCTGTATCCGAATCTGGGTAAAGGGTGGGCAGGTGGTTGATTTTGAGGCTATCGATCGGGCACTTGCAATGCAGCTGCGAAAATTCGGATCAAATCAGGCCTCGTTTCCCGGGCTCAATCTCATCAGCCTGTACCGCGTAACGGATGAATCAGAGAAAAAGTTGGTTGCGCAATGCATCGAGAAACCGGAAAGCATCGATGCCTTGCAGCTTCATGCCTTATGCAAAGAGAATGCGTGGGAATCGCATCAGAACAGCCGTATCAAGAATTGCTTTTCTGCAACCCCAAGGGAAATGGCCGGTCTGCTCGAAACTGCCGGCAATCCAAAAGAAAACCTGCTGAATACTCTGGCGGCAGAATGTGCGCCGTTTGCCAATGCGCAGGTACTGCACGAATCATTGACAAAAGCGGTATTTGCAAAGCTGGAAAAGAAGCAGGACGTTGGGCTGGCCTTGCTGATTCTTTTCCAGTTGGGTGATGCCAGTAAGCCGTGCAAAGATGACAAGCGGAACATCTCCGTATTCTTTGACACAGACGCATATGATACCTATGGCATGTATGCAGCAAGCAGGGAGTTTACTACATATCTGAATACAGCATTTCTTCAGGCGGAGAGAATCGTGACGAGCAATACAACCGAGGATGGATTGATAGATTCATTTGGACAAATCTATGTGCCGACCAATTCTCCAATGCCAAAGGTTAAGCTTGCCGCGGGGTTTGAGCCGGCATTGTATACGATGTTCGACGGGCAGCCCTGCCAGAACAGATATCATAACTTTGATGACAAACGCGATTCCTACCCGTTATCCGCACAGCACCGTGTCCAGTTTCAGGCTGCCTTGAATTGGCTTGGCGGGGATGTCAAGAACAAAGGCATCACTTGGCTGAATACAGGCAAAGGCGAAGCGGTATTCGCATATCCCAGCTCACTACCGGAGGCTCCGCTTCCTTATGTGCAGTTTTTTGGTCATTCTGATCGATCGGAAACCTTCAAAGAAATCTCCGGAAGCCTTTTGGCTGCATTCAACGGGATTCCGCCAAAGGACAGACCTGAAAGCGTTCAGGTATTTGTGCTCAGAAAAATTGATAAGGGACGCACAAAGATTCTTTACTCTGAGTCTGCTTTGGCAGACGCGTTGATGCATGCCGCTGAAAACTGGGATATGGCCTGCAATGATCTTCCGGATATTGCATCCATACGGCTTTCAGCGCCATTTCCCATTGACGTTGCAGCTGTTGTCAATCAGGTTTGGCGACAGGATGGAGAATCATCAACGGTATCCGCCATGCATCCTTATGAGGGGATCGGGCTGTTCCTCCATCGGGCACAGCACCGGCTGCTTCTGCACGAGCTGCACATTCTCGTTCAGCATGGTATGCCGCTATTCATCCATGCAGGTCCTTTGCTGCACAGTGGAAGAAAGTGCAGCCGCGTTGCTCAGCTGGAACAGATTCTGCCCGTTCTGTCCATGCTTCTGTTCTTCAGCGGAAATAGAAAGGATGATTATATGGAAGCTACACCCTACCTGATGGGACAACTGCTCAAGGCCTCCGATGAGCTGCATACGCTGTACTGCAAGGTGGTGCGTAACAATCAGATTCCGCCGCAGCTTGTGGGCTCTGCCCTGTTTGTTGCCGCGAGCGAAACGCCGGGTAGAACGCTGTCCCAGCTTTCCGTGAGAATGGCGCCTTACCTGTCATGGGCAAAGCAGTACCGCACGAAGAATGAAGATTCCAGCGGTCTGGCAGGATGGTACCTGAAGGTATTTGAGCAAATCGCCAACAAGCTTGCGACAGAGTATTCTGTTCCCATGCGTTGGAGTGATGCCCAGAAGGCACAGCTGTTTATCGGATACCTCGCTTCCTTCCCCAAGCAGGAGAAGCAGGATGAAAGCAATGCCGAATAATCAGCGCAAAGGAGAGTAGAGCAAGATGAGTGTGGATTTCAATCGTGCAACCGGGCTTTTGATTCTCGAGGTTGTCAATTCCAATCCGAATGGGGATCCTGACCGTGAAAACGATCCTCGCCAGCGCCCGAATGGACTGGGTGAGATTTCGCCCGTATCTGTCAAGCGGAAAATCCGTGATTTGATCGAGGATCATGACGGCGTGTTTTTCCAGAGCTTGCCCGAAGCGTACATCCGTCAGGCGGATCTCTATTGCATCTTGGAATCCCGTGGGCGCGACAGGGCAGCAATTACAAAAGAAATGAATGACAACCCCAATTTTATGGACAGCACATTTGTCAGAAAGTATTGGGATGCCCGCATTTTTGGCAACACCTTTTTGGAGGATGGCGGCAACAAGGAGTATATCAAGACCGGCGCGGTTCAATTCGGCATGGGCCTGTCCATCTCGCCGATCAGCATTGTCCGCCATACCAATACCAACAAGGCGGGCGTTGAGGAAGGCAAGAAAAGCGGCATGGCTCCCCTGGCCTATCGGGTCGTGGAGCACGGTGTTTACTGCATGCCCTTTTATGTGAATCCCAATTACGCCGCCAAGAGCGGATGTACAGCGGCGGACATTGAATTGCTCAAGCGCGCCATCCCCTACATGCTTGACCTGACTCGATCCAATATCCGCCCCGACGTGCGCCTGCGCCACGCATGGTACATGGAGCACAAGAACAAGCTGGGAAGCTGCCCGGACTATCTGTTGATCGACGCATTGACGCCAAAGCGGATCGGAAATGCCGAGGAACCCTCCTCGAGCTGGAAGGACTATCAGGATGTTGCCGACCTTCCCGAAGAGCTGAAGCAGCGTCTTGCCGCTGTTCAGGATCTTGCCAACGTCTGATGGATAAAGAATATCTCGCGCACAGCGCACACGATGGTTTTCCTGCGCAAACCTATCTGAATCATGTACAGAATGTCCATGATGACGCTGTTCGATATGCGAAGGAAGCGGCTGCATTTGCGGCAAAGCAGGAAGACGGCATGGCATTGGTCAGCGCTGTCACCAACGCGGCATCGCTGCATGATCTGGGCAAGCTTGAGGAAGAAAATCAAGCTGCCCTGCATGCCGGAAATCAGCCGCATCTGCCCATCAACCACACAGATGCCGGCACGGCGCTTTTGCTTCATGAGAACAAAATGTACTCTGCAGTCTGTGTCATGTCGCATCACCGGGGTCTTCCGGATTTTCCGAAAGAATGCTGTCACGGCAGCGAGGCTTTCCGTGATACCGATATCGCAGCAGCGACAGACAGCAAGCTGCCGGAGCTGAAAGCCATCCATCGGGATCTCTTTGGGGAGAAGACCGCAGACGAACAGCCGGCAGCCGGGTGCCGCTCGGTATTCATGCGCCTGGCGCTTTCCTGTCTGTCAGATGCCGACCACGGAGATACGGCGAGACATTACGGGAAGGAACCCATGGATAGGCGGCAGAATGAACTGCGTCCGGCAGAGAGACTGCAGGTGCTGAATGCCTACGTCAGCGGTCTTCGGGCAGAGGATGAGCGTTCCCGTTTACGGGCACAGATGTATCAATGCTGCAGAGACAGCAAGGTCAATGACCATGTCGTTGCCTGTGACAGTCCGGTGGGGTCCGGAAAGACCACTGCCGTGATGGCATACATGCTCAGTCAGGCGAAAAAGCATCACCTTCGCAGGATTTTTGTGGTGCTTCCTTTTACAAGCATCATTTCGCAGTCGGTGGAAACCTATCGCAGATGTTTGGTTCTTCCGGGTGAAGAGCCGAACAAAATCGTTGCGGAGGTTCACCATCGGGTGGATTTTGAATCAGAAAGTGTCCGTCACCTTTCTACGCTGTGGAAGGCCCCTGTTATTGTCACAACAGCGGTAGCGTTTTTTGAGACGCTGGCCTCAAACCGGCCATCTGCCCTCAGGCGGCTGCATGAATTGCCGGGAAGTGCTATTTTTGTTGATGAAGCACACGCCGCATTGCCTTCGCATCTTCTGCCGGTTGCATGGAAATGGATCAACTGCTTCGCTGACGAGTGGAATTGCCATTGGGTTCTTGCGTCGGGTTCTCTCAACAGATTCTGGACGATTCAGCAGATTGCGGCAGCCGGAACCCGGCGAGTGCCAGATCTGGTTGACAACGCGCTTCGTTCCGCGCTGGCGCAGTATGAGCAGAACCGCATCCGGTATCTCTGGAATCCCGCACTCATGACAAGTGAAGCGCTTGCACAATGGGTCAATTCCTTTCCGGGACCGCGGCTTCTCATCGTCAACACGGTTCAAAGCGCAACGGTGATCGCAAAGACGATCATGCAGCTGTATGGGCGTAATCGGGTGGAGCATCTGTCCACAGCACTGACCGCCAGAGATCGCGCGAGGACGCTGGCACGCGTTCGGCAGCGGCTTCGGGATCCATCCGACTGTGACTGGACGCTTGTCGCGACATCGTGCGTGGAAGCCGGCGTTGACTTTTCGTTTTCTGTTGGCTTTCGTGAAACGGCATCGTTGTCATCGCTGCTTCAGGCATCGGGGCGAGTCAACCGGAACGGAAAAACAAAGAATGCGCTCATGTGGTCCTTCGGCCTCAACTACGCAGACGATACGCTGCTGAAGGAGCACCCCATCATCAAACATGCAGCTACAGTGTTAAGGTAACACCGCACAAATGAGGTGGTCGGCTGGCGAATGGATTTTTCGTCAGATGCAAATGCAAATTTCGAAGGTTTACTGGCGGTAAATCGAGAAATTTGCATGATGCAGATGGCGGAAAAGACATCGCCAGACGCGCCGCCGAATTGTGCGGTGGTGCCTTAACCAAAGAGTTCCTTGAAAAAGACCGTCCGATTCTTCCTACTTCGGTTACCGACTCCATTCGATTGGAATTTGCCCGTTATGGTGAGCACCAGACGAATCTGCTCAAGGATGAAGACAGCCTGTCCTTTGTCAAAGTTGAGGATACATTCCGGGTGATTGACAATCATTCTGTATCGGCGCTTGTTCACGCAGCGCCGGATGAGGGCATCCGTATTCACGAGATCAGTCGTGAACAGGTGCAGATGGATACCGTTCAAATCCCTCAATATCGAATAAAAGACTGGAATGTGCAGCCCATACGGGATGAACTGTATCGATGGACGCTTGCATATGACGGTTTTCTGGGCTATATGGCGGGTGTGCTGAGCATCGATGAATGACCTGCTGGTATTTTTATATTGGCAATTTCTGGTACTGACTGTGATGCTGGAAGCTGAAGATTCTTTACTTGTGGGATATCGATTCGGTATGTGCTTCAAGGATCAATCTTCATCCATGTCTCTGTCTCTGGCTTTTCTTGTGCAGAAAAGGAGCAAAACAAGGCTGATATCAATCTCAAATACATGTTTATCATGGTTGCAAGCAGGGCAAAGGTAGCACCTTTTGCACTTTGCTTGTTGGGAGGCTCCGCCCCCAAGCCCATTTTACCAGATCTTGCGATCTGTGGTTGTGGTGTCTTGTTGCGCCCGACCTAGTGCAGCACCACGGCATAAAAATGAAAGAAGCCTCCATGCCGGCAAACGGTGAAAACCAGTTCCGGCACGGAGGCGTTGTTATCGTTCTATACGATCTCCTTTGCGGTGATATTGATCTGTTTGCGGAATGTCCCGGATAAGTATTTTGTAGTTATACCGGATGTGCTTCAGGTCTGTCAGCTTCGATTTGAGCTCTGCCAGATCTGGCTTGTATGCATCCAGCTGCTCCTTCAGCGCAACGTATTCCGCTGTCAGCTCCTTCAGCGTCGGCAGTTTGCCGTCGTGAAGCTCGTAGACAGCTTGTGCTTTTTTGTGTGCTTCGATTTCTGCGCGATGCTCCTGATAGAATTTTGCTGACCAGCCGGATTCTTTAAACTGAGTGTATATCTCTTTCGTCCTGCGGTAATCACGGATGGCTTGACGTTGACGATTGATTTCTTTCATACGATTCTGTGCCTGCCTGATGGAGGCTTTCTTTTCATCATGGGCAGACTGCAGATTATCAATCTGCTGTTCCAGTTCTTCCGGTAATCCGAGGTGATGCTCTTTCAGGAAGATGACCGTTTGGGATATTGCGTCGATGTTGTTACGCTCAGCCCACACCAGATAGCCCTTGCCCTTTCCGGCGCGCAGCTTGTCTTCAATGTCGATCAGCCGCTTGATCTGACTTTTGGAATAATCAGCGCAGGGAGTTTTCGGAATGTGCACATGATCACCCGCCAGCGCTTGTCGCAATGTATCCTCATCGTATTCCGGGCCGAGGCTCTTCAACCGGATATAGCGTTGTCCATCCGGCGGCTTGAGGCTGATATGAGCTCCGCGCCTGATGCGGCATCCGGCATCTTCCAGCATCTGTAGAAGCGCATCGAATCCGTCTGGCCGGTGCCGGAGAGCGGCATTGATCATGATTCGAAGGTCATCCCGGTGACTGCTCTTTTTCCAATTGACCGCCCACTTGTCATATGGGACAGCTTTATCCTGTGGATTGCAGATAACTGATAATCTGTTTTCCTCACACAGCGCATCGCTGATCTGCACCAGCTCCTTGGCGGATCTCTTTACATCCCTGTATTTCTGCCGGCCGTCCAGGCTTGTAGCGCAGAATATGATGTGGTTGTGGATGTGCTGTTTGTCAATGTGTGTGGCTACCACGAAAGCATGCTGCTTATCCGTTAGTCGTTCGGCCAATGCTTTCCCGATCTCATTTGCTTTTTCCGCAGTGATCTTCCCGGGCTTGAAAGCCTGCCGCACATGATAGGCGAGCACCTCATCCCCGCGTTTTCTGCCGGTAGTGTTCAGGTATTCCTGACGATACAGCATGAACTCCTCCGCTGCAGTTTCGGGGGAACAGGCGTGGGACGAGATCAGAATCCCACCGTCCGTCTTTTCCGGGTTCATGATGTAATCCGGTCGCTCTTTGAGGCTCTGATGTGCTGTTTTGCCTTTTCCAACGTGGATCGAAATGATATAGGTGGAGCCGCTGGTAGGATTTGTTGATGGATACGGTTCCAGCTTTGAAGTTGAAGTCTCCGGGCGTCAGCGCCAGCAGCTCGCCCTCGCGGATTCCGCACCAGTAGAGCATCTCAAAAGCGTAGTAAGACATCGGTTTATCCATGACGGCCTCCGCGAACCGCTGGTATTCCTCCTTCGTCCAGAACTGCATTTTCTCCGCTTCCTTGCTCCCGATGTACCCCACCTTGGATGCCGGATTGCTCTTCAGCCTGTAGTGCCGGACTGCGTGGTTCAGGATCGCCACCAGCTGGTTATGGATACTCTTGAGATAGGTCGGCGAGTAGGGCTGCTTCTTTTCATCCCGGTAGGCCAGCAGCTCATTCTGCCAGGCGATGATGTCCCGGGTTTCGATTTCGCTGAGCATCTTCTTGCCAAAGGTGGCGAAGAGCTTCGTCCGGATCATGTGTTTCTTGCTCAGCCAGGTGTTTTCCTTCAGACGGGGCCGCATGTCATTCTCATACAGCTCCATGAAGGCTTCAAAGGTCATGTCCGGATCTCCATCGGTTTGCAGCTGAAAGTTGCGCTCCCACTCCTGCTCTTCCCGCCGGGTGGCAAAACCCCGTTTGCATTTCTGCCGCTTCACACCCTTCCAGTCGTGATACCGAACCATCACATACCAGGTACCGTTTTTCTCATCCTTGTGTGTTGACATGTGACTCACACTCCTTCTGATTTGATGTACCGTACAGTCGTTCCTGAAAATACAGCCGGTTCACTCGCCCGGCGATGGTCATATATCCCTTCTCATGGAGCTCCGCATTCAGTTGCCTGATCAGCCTGTAGGCATAGGATCTGGACACTTCGAGCTCCTGAGCTACTTTTTCTACTCTCATAAATTGGTTTTTCACGTGTTCCTCCTTTTGCAAATTAAGCAATAACGCTTAATTTGCAATACGATTATATTAAACATTATCGCTTGTGTCAATAGGCTTTCAAGGAGTATTCCAAACTTTTTTGTTAAATTACCATCTTGACGATCTTAAACGGATTTGCTATGATAAATTATCCTGTTCAAGAGGTGATTTGATGGCAACCGGCGAACGTATCCGTTTCTTTCGCACTTTACGGGGGATGACACAAAAGTATTTGGGTCTTCTTCTGGGGTTTCCAGAGAGCTCGGCTGATGTGAGACTTGCTCAGTATGAATCTGAGGATCGAACGCCCAAGGCAGAGCTGACCGGGCAGATGGCGGAAGCGCTGGACGTTTCTCCCAAGGCCATCGCCGTGCCGGACATTGATACCATGGACGGCTTGATGCACACGCTTTTTGCTTTGGAAGACCGAAAGCTTCTCCGTATCACCAACGCGGATGGTCTGATCTGTCTGCGTGCTGAGATTTTTGATGGCGGCATCCATGCGGCCGATTTGGAGCAGCGTCTTCGTGCATGGCAGGAACAATCTTCCAGGCTGGCTGCCGGTGAGATCACCAAAGAGGCGTACGACCGCTGGCGGTATCATTACCCCGATTTCGACGACATGCGCATCCATGCCGCAGTCCCGCCTGAAGCATCCGCTGTGCGCAAACGCGGCCGGAAGCCAAAGTCGAAAGCCTGAAAGAATAGACATAAAGAAAGCCCTCCGCTTGTGGAAGATTTCCTCCACAGCGAAGGGCTTTTGAACAGGCTATTTTCACAGAGAGTGATAACCGGGAGGCGTTTTTCTCGCCTTCACCCCAAAGCCACCAGCGCAGTTTTCTGTAAAGACAGCTTCGGAGATGGTTATCATTTTGTTATCAGAGGCGGTTTGGACTGGGCAAATACGCTTGCGCTGCAAGGGTTTTCGCCTTTACAGCGGTCACTCCCACTCAATACTCGCCGGCGGCTTGGTCGTCACGTCCAGCACGACGCGGTTCACATGCGGCACCTCATTGACAATCCTTGCGGAAATCGTGCGCACGACGTCGTACGGGATGCGCGCCCAGTCGGCGGTCATGAAGTCGTCCGTCGTGACCGCGCGGATGGCGACGGTGTAGTCGTACGTCCGCTCGTCGCCCATGACGCCCACGGAGCGGATGCCCGTCAGGACGGTGAAATACTGGTGGATATCGGCGCCCAGACCGGCCTTGGCGATTTCCTCGCGCAGCACCGCGTCGCTCTCGCGGACAATCTCCACCTTTTCCGGGGTCAGGTCGCCGATGACACGAATCGCCAGACCGGGGCCGGGGAACGGCTGACGCCAGACAAGATCGTGCGGGAGACCCAGCGTTTCGCCCAGCGCGCGCACTTCGTCCTTGAACAGCATCCGCAGCGGCTCAATCAGCTGTGTGAAGCCGAGTTCCTTGGGCAGGCCGCCGACATTGTGGTGGCTCTTGATGACCGCCGCGCCCGTCGCCTGACCGCTCTCGATAACGTCCGGGTAAATCGTGCCCTGCGCGAAGTAATCCAGCTTGCCGAGCTTTTCGGATTCCGCCTTGAATACTTTCAGGAAGTCACGACCGATAATCTTGCGCTTCGTTTCGGGGTCGGAAACGCCCTTCAAATCTTCATAGAAGATTTTGCTGGCGTCGGACGCAACCAGACGCACGGGGAAAGTGTGCGTGAACACATTCACCACCTGCTCGGTTTCGCCCTTGCGCATGAAGCCGTGGTCAACGTAGACGCAGGTCAGGCGGTCGCCGATGGCCTTATAAATCAGCGCCGCCGCGACGGAGGAGTCCACGCCGCCGGAAAGTCCCAGCAGCACCGTGCCCTTGTCGCCCACGATTTCGCGGATGTTGGCAATCGCCGTCTGCGCGTAGGTTTCCATCGACCAGTCGCCCACGCAGCCGCAGATATTCAGGAAGTTCTCGATGACCGCGCGTCCCTCGTCGGAGTGGGTCACTTCCGGATGGAACTGCACGCCGTAGATGCGCCGGTCGTCGTTCGCCATCGCCGCAACGGGGCAGTTCGTGCTGTGCGCAATCGGGTGGAAACCAGCCGGGCACTTCTTCACCTGATAGGTATGGCTCAGCCAGCAGGAGGAAGCATCCGACATGCCGGAGAGCAGGCTCGTCTTATCGTCCATCGTCACGGTGATTCGGCCATACTCGCGCTGTGCCGCCTTTTCCACCGTGCCGCCCAGCAAATACGCCGTCAGCTGCATTCCGTAGCAGATGCCCAGCACCGGCACGCCCAGCTGATACACACCCTCGTCGCAGCGGGGTGCATCCTGTTCCAGCACGCTCGCCGGGCCGCCGGAGAGAATCACGCCCACGGGGTTTTGCGCGCGAATCGTCTCCAGGCTCGCGTCATAGGGCAGGACGCAGGAATACACATGGCATTCGCGCACGCGCCGCGCAATCAGCTGCGTGTACTGTCCGCCGAAATTCAGAATGACGATTTTCTGTGTTTCCGCCATTGATTGATTTCCTCCACTATTTCTTTCCCTGTTTCAAACTGAAAAGCAGCACCGAATTTTGATACGATGCTACCTTATATTGTGCCACATTTCCGCCGTGAAAGCAAGCCCCTGCACTGCTTTTTTTCCTGCCGGCTGATTAGTTTACACGTTAGCCTTACGTCGTTTCCTGTTACTATATATTTGCCCCTTGATTTATGGCAGCCAGCCATAGGCATGGGA
>ERZ824600.1763-NODE-1763-length-24997-cov-7.890907_pt1 | contig 24997 bp, 21 predicted proteins | sample MGYA00519933_ERZ824600 | MGnify/ENA primary metagenome ERZ824600 (study PRJEB31778, sample SAMEA3449178) | human gut metagenome | biome: human gut; feature: human-associated habitat; material: faeces | place: United Kingdom | collected 2010/2012 ... | reverse complement strand
TAGACAGAGCTACTTTAAAAATAAAGTGGCTCGAAAACCACAATAGCTAGAGGCAAAACCAGAACCATGGTCCCAGCGGTAACCTGCGGGAGAGTTGTAGCTGCCGTGCAGAACCACCGTCTCAGACATACCTGGATTTAACTCTGTTGTAAATTCTCCTACATTTCCTCCCATATCATATATATTACATAATGCTGTTGTTAATCCTGTATTTAATCTTTGGGCTGTGTTTACTGGTTTTATTACTTTTCCACTACTGTCTTTTACTTCTTGACCTTTCCAATTTCCATTAAATCCTATTATACTTGTTGCATAATTTTTTCCTGTTGTATTTTGTATGAAATTAATCGCTGTATCCCATGAATAACTTGAACATAAATATGTTGTTGCTCCTTCTCCTCCACCTATTCCTTTGGCCAATTCATATGCTTTACTCCATTTTATATTTACATATGGTTCTTGCTCTGCTTTTATTACTGCTGTTTTATTATCTTTTCCTACTTCATATCTCCCTATATAATATCCTCCATATTTTTTTATACTTTCTTTCTCTGCATTTATCTGGGCTACTATTTCTTTTGATATTTCTTCATTTATTCCATTATCTGTATCTGTCTTTGAATATGTTACATCTATATCTTTTAATGTTAGTTCATCTTTTATTGCTCTACTATTATCTGTTCCATCTTTTTCCACTCCCCATTCTGTCCTTTTATATTGTAATTTATTACTTGATGAATCTACTGTACATGATATCCATACATATTCATTTCCTCTACTGTCTGATATTACTAATCCTTTATTTACTATGTTTTCATCTGAATTTTCTGAGACTATATATCCTTCAGGTATTGGCACTTGTTCTCCATTTACATCTTTAAATATTGTATAACTTGTTTCATATGTTATTTCTCCTACGTCTATATCTGAAATCTTCATTTCATATTTTCCATATTCTTCTTTTGCTTTTAATTCTGTTTCTGATGTTATTTGTGTTTCTACTGGTACATTATCAAAATATTTATCTAATATTTCTTTTAAGACTGATACTCTTAATTCTCCATTTATATTTTCAACTCTTTTTCCTGCTATATCTATTCTTACCTTTTCCTTTAATTCCTTTATTTTTGATTCTTCTTTTGCTTTTTGTGCTTGCTTTACTATTCCATTTTCTCCATTTAATACTGATATTGTTACTCCTGCCAATATTAGCATTACTACTATTGTTACTGCTAATGCTATTAATGTTACTCCTTTGTTTTTCATATGTTCCTCCTCTTTATACTTAAGTATCTAACTTAATGATTTATCTCAAATAAATTTTATCAATAAACATTAATAAAGTCAATTAAAATAAAAAAAAATTATATTATAAATTTTATTGGCTTTTTGTTCGTCAAATTGTTGAAATTAGTAATATCAAAACTAATACTTAAATTGTAAATATAATAAAGTTAGATACTTAAGGATAAAAATTTATACAATCATATAAAAAGTCAATAAATTCTCAAAAAGATTTTATTGACTTTTTTATTATTTATAGTAAAATAATAAAGTACTAGAAAACTAATATCAAAAATAAACATTAACAAAGGAGAATTTATCATGGCAAGTTTACCAATAGTTGTAAAATATTTAATAGTTTTTTTAATATCAATGGTTCCAATTGTAGAATTAAGAGGTGCTATTCCAATTGCTGAAAGTTTAAAATTAAGCATTTCTTTATATTATCCAATAGCAATAATAGGAAACATGTTACCAGTTCCAATTATATATCTATTTGCAAGAAAAGTACTTGAATGGGGAAAAGATAAAAAGTTTATAGGTAAATTTTTCACATGGTGTTTAGAAAAAGGTGAAAAAGGTGGAGAAAAATTAAAAGCTTCTGCTGGAAATAGTGGAATATTTTGGGCTTTACTTTTATTTGTAGGTGTTCCTTTACCTGGAACAGGTGCTTGGACTGGAACTCTTGCAGCAAGTTTTTTGAAACTTGATTTTAAAACAAGTATCACAGCTGTAGCTTTAGGTGTTATATTAGCAGGAATTATTATGTCATTAGGAAGTAAAATTGTAGCAATTTTAGGTTGGGCTGGAGTTATTGCAATTATTGCAGTTATTTTAGTAATAATTGTTGCTTCTGTCATAATTAAGAAAAAATCTAAAAAACAAAATTAGTTTTAAGCATCAATGTTGATGCTTTTTTTATTATGTTTACATATTATAATATAAAAATACTTTTAGATTGGAGATATTTTTATGTTATTAAATTGTATTTTATTAGCTCTTTCAGTTAGTATAGATTCTCTTGGAATTGGAATTTCTTATGGTATAAAACATACTAAAATTTCAAAAATAAGTAATTTTACATTATTTTCAATTTCGTTTATAGTAACAAGTCTTTCTATAATTATTGGAAATACCATTTCTTCCATACTTTCAGAAAAATTTTCTGTATTACTTGGTTCAGCCTTTTTAATGCTTTTAGGTTTTTATGGAATTTATAAAAACATTTCAAACAAAACTACTAATTATGATTTTAATAATTCAAATGAAATTGATAAAAAAGAAGCTATTTTTTTGGGATTGGCTTTATCTATTGACTCATTTTGTGTAGGCCTTGGTAGTGGAATAATTGGTTTCAATGACCTTTTACTACCAATTTTTGTTTCTGTATTCCAATTATTTTTTATAAATTGTAGTGCAAATATTGCTAATTTATTATTGTCAAAATTTAATATTTCAGACAATATACTTTCTTATGTATCATCTTTCTCTCTTATTTTATTAGGTACATTAAAAATTTTGTTTTAATTTGTCACATTTTCTCTAATTATACATATTATTATATAAAATAGACTATCAATTTGATTGTCAGAAAGGATTCTATTTTTTATGATAAGTTGTATATTACTTGCTATATCTGTTAGTATAGATGCTTTAACACTTGGAATTACATATGGTATAAAGCACTCTAGAATTACTAAAATTAGCAATTTAATTGTTTTCTCAATTGCATTTGTTTCAACATCATTGGCAATTTTTCTTGGTAAACATATTTCAAGATTATTTTCACCATCTCTTGCAACATTTATTGGTTCTGCTTTATTAATTTTACTTGGAATATATTCTATTTATAAAAGTTTTAATAAAAATACAGAAGATTATGATTTAGATCATTCAAATTCTATTGATAAAAATGAGGCTATTTTATTAGCATTAGCAGTTTCAACTGATGCTAGTTGTGTTGGACTTAGCTGTGGAATAATTGGTATAACTGGATTTGTTTATCCACTTTTTGCTGCATTATTTCATACTATATTTATAAATTGTGGTAATATTATTGCATATTCTGCTAGTAAAAGAATTAAACTTTCAGATAAATGTTTAGCAATATTTTCTGGATTTGTTTTGATTTTAATTGGATTAATAAGATTATAAAAGAAGCTACTAATTGTAGCTTCTTTCGTTCTATGTTTCTTTTAATTTCATTGATAATAATTTTGAAATACCCTTTTCTTCCATTGTAACACCATAAATAGTATCTGCTGCTTCCATTGTTCCTTTTCTATGTGTAATTATTAAAAATTGAGTATCTTTAGCAAATTTCTTTAAATATTCAGCATACCTATAAACATTAACATCATCTAAAGCTGCTTCAATTTCATCAAGTACACAGAATGGAGCTGGATTTATTTTCAATATTGCAAATAGCAATGCAATAGCTGTAAATGCTCTTTCTCCACCTGAAAGTAATGTCATACTTTGAAGTTTCTTTCCTGGTGGTTGTACATTTATTTCTATTCCACTTTCAAGAATATTGTTTTCATCTGTTAATGAAACTTCTGCCATTCCTCCACCAAATAATTCTTTAAATACTTCTCCAAAATTTTTATTAATAATTTCAAATTTTTCTTTAAACTGTGTTTTCATAACATCTAGCATTTCAGCAATTACTTTATTAAGTTTTGCCATTGTACTTTCTAAATCTAATCTTTGTTCACACATAAAATCATATCTTTGTTTTAAACTCTTGTATTCTTCAATAGAATCAACATTTACACTACCTAATTCTCTTATATCTGTACGTAAATTATTAACTTTTCTTTGAGTTAATTGTACATTTTCTGGCATTGGATAATTTCCTGCATTGTTAGGAGTTAATTCATATTCTTCCCACATCTTATTTATAATTTCTGTAATATCTTCTTCTATTTTGGTTTTCTTAACTTCTAATTTTGTAACTTGTGCTTTTAAGTCCTCTATTACTTTAAATTCATCAGTTTGTTCATCTTCTTTTTTAGTTAGCTTTTCATTTTTGGCAATTCTATCTTTTTTCAATTTTTCAATATTTTCACCACTATTAGAAACTTGTGATTTAATTTCTTCTATTTGCTTTTTTGTTTCTTCTATTTGTTTTTCAAGTTCAATATTTTCTTTTTCATCTTTTTCAATTTGAGCTTTCTTACTTTCAACATTTTTGGTATGTGTTTCAATTTCTTTATTAATCATTTCTGACATTTCTTGAATTGACATTTCACTTTCATTAAATGATGATACAGATATTTTTAAATCTGTAATATCTTCATTTAAATTATCTATATATGCTTGACTATCTTTATTTGAACTTGCAAATTCATCTATAATTGCTTGTTTTTCTTCATTTTCCTTAGAAATTTTAGCCATCTCTTGTTCATCTAATTCTTTTGATTTTAATAGTTCTTTTTTATTTTCTTCTGACTTTGAAATCTCTTCTTTTTGCTTATTTATTCTATCTCTTATTATTTGAATATTTTCATCAATTGATTCAACTCTTTGTTTTTCTGTTGCATAAGAAATTTCAATTTCTTGTAATCGCTTTTCTAAATTTTCTGCCTCTTCTAATACATTTTCTGATGAATTTTCATATTCTTCTTTTGATTTTTCTAATTTAGAAATTTTTTCTTTTATTTCAGTAATTTGTGCATTTAATTCTTCAATCTCTTTACTTCTACCTAAAATATTAATTGTTTTTTTAGTTACTGATCCCCCAGTTATTGCTCCTGATGGATTTATTACATCACCTTCTAATGTAATTATTCTGAATGAATAATTATTTTCTTTCGAAAGTTTTATTGCATTTTGCATATTATCAACAATAACTGTTCTACCTAATAAATTTAATACAATTTGCTCATATTTTTTATCAAATTTTATTAAATCACAAGCAATACCTATTACTCCATCTTTTTTGCCTTTTATATTATCTAATTTTTTTCCTTTTACAGACGTAATTGGCAAGAATGATGCTCTTCCTAAATTATTTGTTCTCAAATGCTCAATTAATTTTTTTGCATCTTCTTCTGTTTCTGTAACAATATTTTGTAAGCTTGCTCCTAAACACATTTCAATTGCAGTTTGATATTCTTTTGGAACATCTATAATATTTGCTAAAACACCATGCATACCTTTTCCAAGTTCTTTTGTTTTTTCGCAATCAATTAATAATGATTTTACACTCTTTGTATAACCTTCTTTTTCCTTTTCTGTTTCTACAAGGAAATTATATCTTGATGTTTTCATCCTCATTTCATTTGTTAAATTAGCAATTTGAATTTCGAACTCTTTAATTTTTGTTGTAATTTCATTTTTTTGTTTTTTTATTTCTTCAAGTTTTTTCAAAATATTATTTCTGTTTGATTCTGTCTCATTAAATTCTTTTGCAATGTCTTCCTTTTTTATTCTAATTCTATCTATTTCAAATGTTTGTGATGATATTTCTTGATTTAACTGACTTTTTCTTTTTTCCAAATTCTCTATATTAGCTTGTTTTTTACTTATTTCTGCTTGTAATTCATATTTTCTATCAGTATTTTTTTCTATAGTCTTTTTGATTTCTTCCATTTCAAGCTCTTTTGAACTTAAGCTTGCTGTTAATTTTGCTAATTCTTCTTCTTTTTCTTTTAATTCATTTTCAAATTTTGCTTTATTTTCTTTTAGATTACTCTTCTTTGACTCTTTTTGTTCTATATCATTTTTTAAACTAGCAATTTTCTCTTGTAATTCTGATATTTCTATTTTATTTCTTTCTGCAATTTCTTTATTATTTTGAATTTTTGCTTCTGCTACATTAATATTAGAATTACATTGTTCTATTTGTTTTTGACTCTCAAATCCGATATTTTGCATTTCTTCGATTTTTGTCGTTATTTCATCAATTTCATCTTTTAATTCTTCTTTTAAAATCTTTATTTTTTCAAGTTTTCCTTCTTCTTGATTTAATGTTGATTTCATTATTTCTTCATCTTGAACAAGTGCTTCCAAATCTTTTTTGTATTTATCAATATTATATAAAAATAGTCCAATTTCTATATTTTTTAATTCTTCTTTTAAATTCAAATATTTTTTTGCCTTATCTGATTGAAGTTGTAATGGTTCTAAATTTCCTTCTATTTCTATTATAATATCATTTATTCTTAATAAATTAAGTTTTGTTTGCTCTAACTTTTTCTCCGTTTCTTCTTTCCTTGCCCTATATTTTACTATTCCTGCTGCTTCTTCAAATATATGTCTTCTATCTTCTGATTTGTTGCTTAATATTTCATCAACTTTTCCTTGTCCAATTATTGAATATCCATCTCTTCCTATTCCTGTGTCCATAAATAATTCAATAACATCTTTTAATCTACATGGCGCTTTGTTTATATAATATCCTGTTTCACCACTTCTATAAATTTTTCTTGTAATTGTTACTTCTGAAAATTCAATTGGTAGTGTTCCATCAGTATTGTCAAATACTAATGATGCTTCTGCAAATCCTAATGATTTTCTATTTTGTGTTCCAGCAAATATTATATCTTGTGTTTTATTTCCCCTTAATGATTTCATACTTTGCTCACCAAGTATCCATCTTATTGCATCAGATATATTACTTTTTCCAGATCCGTTTGGTCCTATTACTCCTGTTATTCCAGGTCTAAATTCTAATATTGTTTTATCTGCAAATGATTTAAATCCTTGCATTTCTAGTCTTTTTAAATACATGTTTTTTCACCTTTATTTTTCGTTTTTCTTTTTGTATTTTATCGTAACTTATTAAATTTTTCAAGGGGTTTACTTTAAAATATCTACTACCATAACTCAATGTCAACAACTTAGTGAAAAAATTTTTTTATATAAACATTTTTTCACTAAGTTGTTGACATTCCACACAGTGCACAGTATTAAAACCAAACAAAAAGTACAACTAAAATTTAGTTGTACTTTTTTTATTTAAGTTCCTATATCTATTGAAAAATTACTATATTTTGCTCCACCAGAATCAACATTTGTTGAATACATAAATTGTAGAGCGAATGAATAATATACTTTATTTGGGGTTAATGATATGTCTGCAGAATAATATCTATCTTTTCCAAAATTCCATGTAAATGTACCACTATATCTAGACCATATTTCTACCCAATTTCCACTAGTATCTAGAGCCATTATTCTCAATCCAAAATATCTATCAGACCACATTGAATTTGCACCAATATTAGCTGATCCTTTTATAGATTTTATTGTAGAACATGCTGTATTGTTTATTACGTCTCCTAATTGTTTCCAACCTGATGAAACAGCTCCTGCATCACTCCAACCTCTAGAAATATGTAGTCCTACATTTACACTTATTTGTGCGTATACTGTTGAACTAGAATTCTTTATTGTTATTGTTGCATTTCCAATAGCTATCCCATTCACTGTTAAATTATAAGTACCATTTCCACTTGCAATCATATTAGTACTTATAACCTTAGAATTGCTATTTACACATACAATTTGTTCTGTTGTATCTGATGGTGAACATGTTATTTTAGAAGTAAATGTATCTCCAACCTTTATTGCAGCACTATTGGGACTAGCTGTTATTCTTTGTACTTTATTTTCAACAACTACTGTACATTTGGCAGAAAGTCCATTTCCTGTTGTAGCTGTTATCGTAGCTGTTCCAGTTCCAATTGCCGTTACATATCCATTTCCATTTACTGTTACAATACCATTATTACTACTTGTCCAAGATACGTTTGTATATACATTTGCATTAGTTGGTCTTACTATTGCTTTTAATTGATAATTTTTATTTGTATATTTCTCCAATACTATTTTATTTGTACTTAATGTAATAGATGTTGGTGACGTTTGTACCGTTATTGTAGCTTTCGTTGATTTTCCATTTGCTGTTGTTGCTGTTATTGTTACCGTTCCATTTGCATATCCCCTTACTAATCCATTTGAATCTACTGTTGCTATATTATTATTAGTACTTGTCCAAGTTATTTTATCTTTTATATTAGTTGTGTTTGGTGATATTGTTGCCTTTAATTGTACTGATTTATTTTCTGCACTTAAATCAATTGTTGCACTACTTGGTGATATTGATATTGATACTGGTGATGTTTGTACTGTTACACTTGCTGATGTTACCTTTTTATTTTCTGTCACTACTGTTATAACTGTTGTTCCATTTTTCACTCCTGTAACTACACCATCTTTATTTACTGTTGCCACACTATTATCAGAACTACTCCATGTTAATCCTATATCTGTATTGGCTGTACTTGGATATATTGTTGCTTTAAATTGATATGTTTTATTTGTACTTATATCTAATGTAACATTTTCTTTGTCTAATCCTATTGATAATGGTGTTGATATTACTGTTACATTCCAAGTTGCAGTCTTTCCATTTTCTGTTGTTGCTGTTATTGTTACATCTCCATTTGAAATTCCTGTTACAAATCCATTTTCATCTACTACAGCTATATCATTATTACTACTTGTCCATTTTATTCCAGTTTTATAATTTGCCGTACTTGGATATATTGTTGGCTTTATTTGTAATGATTTTATTGCTGATGATATATCTAATATATGTCCACTTGCAGTTAATTCTATTGATGTTGGTTCTTGATGAACTGTTACATAACTCATAGCTCTTTTCTCTTTAGATGTTTCTACTAATATTGTAGCTTTTCCTAATTCTTTTCCTCTTACAAATATTTTATTATTTTCTACTAAAATTTTTCCATTCTTATCTTTCTTTACGTCTAATACACTTTCATCAGAACATGTTACTTTATAATCTTTTGTATTTGATGTTATTGTTAGCTCATAATACTTTCCTGTTGGTTCTCTATTTATTGAGATTGATCCAGGATTTATTAATACACCATCTCTGTCAACAATTCCACTACTATCTTCATCTAATCTAACATTTCCTGTTTCATCTATTATATATGCATTTCCTGTGTTTTGGAATTTTACTACATATATATCTGCTGTTAATATTTTATTTATATATGTATCTCCTGGTCCATATATATTATATTCAAATTTTTTTGAGTCCGCATCCCCTATATATGTATTTAATTTTTCTTGTATTTTTGTCTTATCTGCTATTACACCTGATTTATTCGTTTCGTCTGCTACTGCTTGCGCTGCAGCCCACTGTACAGCTTCTTTTTCCTCACTTGTTAATTTCTTTTTGTCTGCATTCGCACTTTGATTAATTATTCCGCTATTTCCTCTTATATTTGCTATCACTGCTCCAGCAATTATTATTAATACTATTATTGTAACAACAAGTGCTAAAAGAGAAACACCATTTTCTTTTTTATTTACCATCTTCATTCCTCCTTTGTTTTTTTATTTACCTATTCATTCTATTATAACATTTTTTTCGATTTTTTTCAACTGTTTGGTGTTTTTTCAAAAATAATTGGGATGTTAATTTTGTTAACATCCCCCATCTCCACCTCCACCGCCTTCTTGTGCCCAATATCCTTTCATATGAACATTTGCAGCTGGCATTGTAAAAATTGTATTAGCAGAATAATGTGTTCCATTATATTCCCAATATTGGAATACATAACCACTTGCAGACGCTTGTGGTAATGTGCACTTATCTCCTGCTTTTAAAGTATATGATGTTGGATTAACACTTCCTCCCTGTGCATCAAATACTATTGCATATAGTTGAACTGCTGTTATTACGCAAGATGCTGAATGGGTTCCACTAGAACTTTTTACTGTGATTGTTACTTTTCCTGCACCTTTTATTATTACCAAACCATCTTGATTAACTACTGCTACATTTGAATTACTAGACGTCCAAATAATTCCTTCTGTACTTGTTGATGGCGTTAATGTTGCTACTAATTGAAATGTTTGCTTATTTAATTCTAAACTTTCTATAGTTTCATATTCTTTATTTAATCTTATTCCAGTAATTAATGTCTCAACAGTAACTATACATGTTGCACTTTTATTATTTTGAGTTGTTGCTGTTATTACTGTTGTTCCATTCTTTTTAGCAGTAACATTTCCATCTTGATCTACTGTTGCTACTGATGTATCTGAACTTTTCCAAGTTAATTTTGTGTTTACATTAGATGTTTTTGGATCATACACAGGATATAATTTTGTAGTTTTTGTTCCTGTCATATTTAATGTTGTTTTTGCTTTATTTAACGATAAACTTACTGGTGATGTCTGTACTTTCACATTACATTTCGTTGTTTTTCCATTTTGAGTTGTTGCCGTTATAACTGCTGTTCCATTTGAAACACCTATAACAGTTCCATCATTTCCAACTGTTGCTATACTTGAATTACTACTTGACCATTTTACTACATTTTGTACATTTGCCGTACTTGGTAATATTGTTGAAGTTAATTGTATTGATTTAGGATTTGCAGTTAAATCAAGTGTTACATTATTCTTATTTAATTGTATTCCTATTGGTGATGTTTGTACTGTTACAAATCCTGTTGCTGTTTTATTATTTTCTGTTGTTACTCTTACTGTTGCAGTTCCATTTGAAAGACCTGTTACCACTCCATTTGATGAAATTGATATAACATTTGGACTACTTGAACTCTCTATTTCCCATCTTAATCCTATACTAGCATTTGCAGTACTTGGATATATTGTTGTAGCATACTGATGTGTATTTACCCCATTAATATCTAACACTAAGTTTTCAGAATCCAAACTTATTTCTAATGGTGTTGATATTACAACCACTTTCCATGTTGCTGCTCTTCCATTTTCTGTTGTTGCAGTTATTGTTACTTCGCCATTCGAAATTCCTGTCACAAATCCATTAGAATCTACTACTGCAACATCATTGTTACTACTTGTCCAAGTTATTCCTGTTTTATAATTTGCTGTACTTGGATATATTGTTGGTTTTATTTGTAATGATTTTATTGCTGATGATATGTCTAATAATTCTGAAATTGCTGATAATTCTATTGACGTTGGCTCTTGATGTACTGTTATATAACTTATTGCTCTTTTTTCTTTTGATGTTTCTACAACTATTGTTGCTTTTCCTAATTTCAACCCTTTTACTGTAATTGTATTATTTGTTACTTTAATATTTCCTGACAAATCTTTTTTTACTTGCAATACACTTTCATCTGAACATGTTACTTTATAATCATTTGTATTTGCTAATATATTTAAAGTTAATTCTGATCCGATATTTATAGATGTTGATGCTGGTTTTATTAACACACCATCTCTACTTGCAACTTTATCTCCTGTTTCATCTCTTCTTACATTTCCAGATCCATCAATAATATAAGAATTTCCTGATTTTGAAAATTCAACAACATATGTATCTGAAATTATCATTGTTCCTTTATACTCTTCTTCAGGTCCAAATATTTGATATTCCATATCTTCATTTTGATTTCCTATATATTTATCAAGTTTTTCAGCTATTTGTCCTTTATCGATTATTTGCCCTGTTTTATTGCTATCGTCTGCAACAGCTTGTGCTGCTGCCCATTGAATAGCCTCATTTTCTTCGCTTGCTATTTTTTCATCTCTTGCTTCTAAACTTTTATTGAATAACCCACTATCATTTCTAATATTTGAAATTGTTACTCCGGCTAATAATATAAGTACTATTATAGTAACTACTAGTGCTATTAATGACATTCCATTTTCTTTTACTTTCATATTTTTTCTCCTTAGTTTTATATTTTATTATATAAAATTTAAGAATTACAATGTAAATTTTTTATTAATTTTTACATTTTTCTTTTTTTATATCTTTAAATAAGACTATTAAACATATCGTAATTATACAACAATATATAACTATCATTTTAGGACCACCAAATAGTTTTGCATCTCGAAATAATTGTTCTATAACAAACATCCTCATTATAACATATTCTAGAACTGCCAATGCAATTCTTTTTAAATCACTAATTCTTCCTTTATATTTAACTAATATACAAAATCCAATTAGCCATACACCTGTTTCTATTAATTGAACTGGATACTCTATATGTATATATCCTAAAGCTACAGTATATGAAAGAATCTTATCTGGCATTACTTTTCCAACACAACACCCTTTTATAAAACATTCTATTTTTCCAACTGCAGCACTCAAAAATATTGATTCCATCATAGTATCTATAAGTTGTGTTCTATATTTAGGAAATATTTTTATTGATATAAGCATTCCTAAGGCTCCACCTATAAGAACTCCAGAAATTTTAAAATACTTAAGTTTCCAAATAAATAATTGAGATATATCTTTATTTCCAGAATTTATAAACCATATTATTCTTGCTGTAACTGTTCCTAATATTATTGCTATCACCGTATTTATTATTGCTACAGATATTTTTTTTGTTCTTTTATATGTCATAAAAACATTATATATAATTGCTATACTATATGCAAATACTCTTTGCTCTGCAAGTGTTTTTATCATTTTTTTCTCCTTTGTTTTCAACATTTATAACTCAATTATATCATTTTATATTTAAAATTGTAAATAATTTTACAAAAATTATCCAACTAATTTCTTCTGCAAAATCATTCTTATTTTTACTTCCTTATCTCTCGAAAGAATAACTCCTTTTTTCTTTGCTAATTTTATTAAATAATCTAATTTTGATTGATTTGCCTTTATTTGATAAATATAATAATCAATCATGCCATCTTCTGCATATTCAAAATTTTTTCTAGCATTTTGCAATTTTTCTTTTGTTTCAATAATATTTTGCATTAATTCAATTTCTCTTTCTTTTTCAGTTTTTCCTTTAATCATTTTATTTAAAAGATATTCTTCTTCCATCTCTTCTCCTTTCGAATATTTATTATTAATTTTATTATCTTATTTTTCCTATTATGTACAATTTACACAAATCTTATTGAAATTTCCATAATTTTATTGTATAATGTCCGATGTATAGCCTCTAACTGAGGAATTTAATAAAGAAAGGGATATGCCGTTATGATAGATATTAAATTAATAAGAGAAAATCCAGAATTAGTAAAAGAAAATATAAAAAAGAAATTTCAAGATCACAAACTTGTTTTAGTTGATGAAGTTATAGAACTAGATAAAAAAAATAGAGAAGCAAAATTAAATGGGGACAATCTGCGTTCTGAAAGAAAAAGATTAAGTGATGAAATTGGAAAACTTATGAAAGCAGGTCAAAAAGAAGAAGCTGGTAAAATTCGTCAAGAAGTTCAAAGTGTAAATTCTGCAATTGAAGAAAATGAAGAACTTGAAGAAAAATATACAGAAGAAATAAGAAATAGAATGATGAAAATACCTAATATCATTGATGATTCTGTTCCAATTGGAAAAGATGATAGTGAAAATGTTGAAGTTGAAAGATTTGGTGAACCAATTGTTCCAGCTTATGAAATACCTCATCATGCTGATATTATAGCAAAATTTGATGGATTAGACAAAGAAAGTGCTGGTCGTACAAGTGGTGTTGGTTTCTATTACTTAATTGGTGATATAGCACGTTTACATGAAGCTATGCTTGCATATGCTCGTGATTTTATGATTAATCATGGATTCACATATTGTATTCCACCATTTATGATTAGAAGTAGTGTTGTTAATGGTGTTATGTCTTTTGATGAAATGGAAGCTATGATGTACAAAATCGAAGGTGAAGATTTATATTTGATTGGTACATCTGAACATAGTATGATTGGAAGATTTAAGGAACAAATTGTTGATGAATCTCAATTACCTCTTACTTTAACTTCATATTCTCCATGTTTTAGAAAAGAAATTGGATCACATGGTCTTGAAGAAAGAGGATTATATAGAGTTCATCAATTCGAAAAACAAGAAATGATTGTTCTTTGTAAACCAGAAGAATCTATGGATTGGTATAATAAAATGTGGAAAATGTCTGTTGAATTATTTAGAAGCTTAGATATTCCAGTAAGACAACTTGATTGTTGTAGTGGTGATATGGCAGATTTAAAAGTTAAATCTTGTGATATCGAAGCTTGGAGCCCACGTCAACAAAAATATTTTGAAGTATGTTCTTGTTCTACTTTAGGTGATGCACAAGCTAGACGTTTAAATATTAGATATAAAACAAAAGATGGAAACAAATTTGTTCATACTTTAAATAATACTGTTTTAGCTACACCAAGAGCTTTAATTGCTTTAATCGAATGTAATTATAATGAAGATGGAAGTATTACTGTTCCTAAAGTTTTACAACCATATATGGGTGGAAAAGAAAAATTAATTCCTACAAAATAAAAGTAAAAAATGTTCACAATTTAATGTGAACATTTTTTACTTTGTTATTGTATAAAATTTTTCATTATGATATATTAATTACAATAATAGTACAAAGGAGACTTAAATGAAAAAAACAAGATTAACAAAATCTAATCCATTTAAAAATTTTATATTAACTCCAATATTAATTATTATATATATAGGAATGTTTTATTTAACATATTTATGTATAAGAGATTATTATGGATATACAAATCTTTTTTGGGGAATAAAATATCTTGTATATGCCTTTTGGTTATTAAATATTTTATATCTTATTGGATTTCTACTTGCAAAATTTCAAGTATTTCGCCAAAAATTTTGGGAACATATCACAAATCCTTATACCTATTTCAGAGAACTTCCTTCTGACTTTGGTGTTGGTGTAACCTCTATACTTTTTGATTCTACAATAGAAAATAATAAAGATATTATAGCAGTATTATTAGATTTATGTGCAAAAAAATATATAACTTTATCAAAACAAAATGATAAATATATTATTTCTGTTCTAAAAAAACCTGATACATATCTATTATATAATGAAAGATATATTTTAAGTTCAATAATAAATAATAACCTAAAAAATTTAGATTATAATGTATGGTATAATCATTGTTTAAATGATGGAGTTAATCTAAATCTTTTCTCATACAAAAAAAGAGAAAATTATTTTGAAAGGTTATTTAAAATATCTGATAGAAGTACATTTATAACAATATTTATTATTTGTCTATCTATGGGATTTATTGCTGCAATTTTAGTCGTTATATCATCATTAACAAGCACTTCTAACATTACAAATTGGCAACCAATTATTATTTCATTATTAAAATTTACTGCATTGTTTACATCTATTTTATATATTTTAACTTTTATTATATATATGGTATTTAGATTAATTTTTGAATTTATTACTTTTATAATTAGATTATACTTAAATGCAATTAGTTCATCATATAATAAAGTTTTAAATAATACATTACAAAAAACAACTAAAGGAATTAGAGAATATCAAAAATTATATTCTTTTAGAGCTTTTCTAAAAGATTTTGGAAACTTTGCTGATAAATACCCTGAAGAAATTGTATTATGGGATAGATATTTATCATATGCACAAGTTTTTGGATTAACAAAAGAAATAATGAAAACTGGATATCCAAAATTAGTAAAAAATTCATCTTTTCAAATTGATGATATTAATAATATAACTTTTGATAATATAGAAATTAAATAGTAAAAAAACTTGATAAAAATAGATCTATTTTTATCAAGTTTTTTAGTTTTTTTGTTGTTAACTTTTTGTATATTCTCTTATATTGTAATATATTTTTAAACTCTATTATTTCCATATATCTTCATTAATAAATCTAGTTAAAGCCATTATAAAAGCATTTCTTGTTAAATCAATTCTTGTTATTTCATCTTTTGTTAAGAAACTAATTCCACCTTTTCCTTTACCTAATTCTTTTCCACTAAATAATCTATCCATAACTTTTCCTAACTCTGTTTGCTTTATTTCTTCTATATATTTATCTGGAATTGGAAATCCTTGACTTGTTCCTATACTTTGAAATCCTTTTGAATCTTCTATAATTACTGCATTTATATCAATCCATTCTCCTAAAAGATTTGTAATTCCTGCTTCACTTGCTATATAAAAATCTGCTTTTATGTTATTAGTATTCGCATATTTTTTTAAATTTTTTATTCTATTTTTGGCTCCTTGTAAAATTTCTTCATTTACTGGTTGAGCACCTACATTTGATTCTACAGATATTCCTTCTATTTCAACACTATCAAAATATTTTTCAAATGCTTGTCTTGCACCTTCTATTTTTCCAGGATTTTTGGTTCCCATCAATATTTTCATTTATTTATTCTCCTTTATTATAAAAATTTTTTCATACACTTTATGTGTCTATAAATCTCTCCCCAATTATTAACTTCTTTAATATAGTTATTTTCTTTTAATTTCATTAAATTTGTGTCTCTAAAATATAGTGTTTTTATTTTATTATCTGACAATTTTTTTATAATTCTCCAATCATCATCAATCATAATATCTATATTTTCATTTTGGCAAACCTGTAATTTATCTTCAACTTTCCAATAATATTTATCAAATTTAATATTATTTTCATCTAATAATCTTATTGCATCATCTTTCATTTCTTCTAAAAATCCACCTCTTGCAGTAATTACTACAAATTCATGTCCCTGTTTTTTTAACAAATTATATACGCCAATAAATCCTGACATTAAATTACTTTCTTTTGAAACTGTCAAGAAATATTTTTTTATAAACTCCTCTTCTTGTTTATCTGTCCAATTATATCTAGCCTGGAATTTAGGTTCCTCTTTATTTACCAAATTATTTCCTTTCAAAAAATCTATATCAAAAATTTCTTCATAAGTTCTAAATGTTGTTTCACTATCAATTACAACTCCGTCTAAATCTATTCCTATTTTCATTACTTTCTCCATTCTTATAAAATTCAATACTTATTCTACATATCATTTTTTATTTATATGACTTAGGAAAATCTTCTAATTCATTTTCATTTTCAAATATTGATTCAAAAATATTATATAAAGTATCTGTTGCTTCATATTCCCCTATAACATAACACTTTTTTCCTATTTTATTTCTCAATATTTTTTCTGTCTAATACTGTTACACACTCAACGTGCCCCGTAAAAGGAAACATATCCACAGGTTGAACAACTTTAATATCATAATCCTTTTCAAGTAAAAACAAATTATCAACTAAAGTATCTGGATTACAACTAATATAAACAAGCTTTTTTGGTTTTACTTTAAGAATTGTCTTAATTGTTTTACCATCTAATCCGCTTCTAGGTGGATCAACAAAAATCACATCTGCTTTTTCTTTACTGCACAATTTAGGTAACAACTCTTCAACTTTTCCATCCATAAAAGATGTGTTTGTAATATTATTCATTCTTGCATTTGCTCTTGCATCAATCACAGCATCTTTTACGATTTCTATTCCATAAACCTTTTTGACATTTTTTGCAACACTTAAAGAAATAGTACCAATTCCAGAATATAAATCATAAACAACTTCATTCCCTGTAAGCTTAGCAAAATCAATTGCTGTATCATATAGTTTTTTCATTTGAATAGGATTTACTTGATAAAAAGATAAAGGTGAAATTTTTATTTTTAATTCTCCAAGCTTGTCCATTATAAAACCTGTTCCATACATTTTAAAATTTTTATTTCCTAATATTGCATTAGTTTCTCTTATATTAATATTTTGAATAATAGATTTTATCTCTTTAAACTTTGTTGTTAGATCTTTTATAATCTCTTGCTTTTTATACATTTTTCCTTCTGTAGTAACAAATATAACCATTACCTCATCAGTAAAAAATCCATATCTAATTACTACATGTCTTAAAAAACCTTTTCCTGTATCCTCATTATAAATACTAATATGATATTTTTTTACAAGTTCAAATATGTAATCTGCAACTTGATTTATTTTTTCATTTTGTATTGCACATTTTGCATATACAATTTTATGAGTTCCTTCTTCAAAGAATCCCATTTTTCCGTTCTTAAAAGCATATTTTCCTTTATTTCTATAATTGTATGGATTTTCCATTCCAATACAATAATTTACTTTTATATTTTGTTTTAACTTTTTTAATTGTTTTTCTACATATTCCGTTTTTGTTTTCAATTGTTGTGCATATTGAATTTTCCCATATACACAACCTCCACATTTTTCTTGAATTTCACAATTCATTTTCTCACATCCTATAATATATCGTTTTCTATATTAATATATTATTATAAAACCTATCAATTGTCAATCTCCTTTGGCTCTAATTCTATACACCTATATATTTATATCCATTGCATTAAATTTTATGTTATGATATATTAATACTATTGAATTATAAAGGAGATTTACTTATGAAAAAAACAAAATACTCAACACCAGAATATAAAGCAAAATTAGGTCCAACATTAATAATTATAGGAATTATATTTTATGGAATTTTTTTAGTTTTTCCAACTTGCTTTTTGATATATTATTTAATAAAACGTCCAAATATTTTAGATATTTTGCAAAATGACATCGTATCTGATACATTACCATTTCTTGCACTTATCTTTTTTGGATATATAATGTGGATATTTATCATCTTCTTTTCATTAATAGGAAAATGTCTTGGAAAATTAAAATTATTATTTAACCATATATCTTCAATTAATAAAAATCCATATATTTATTTTAGAGAATTACCAAACAATTTTGGAATAGGTGTAACTTCATTGCTTTTTGATTCAACACTAGAAAACGAAAAAGATATTGTTGCCGTTATTCTTGATTTATGTGCTAGAAAATATCTTTCATTAGAATATCATGGAGATAAATACACTATACATATGTTAGAAAAAAATCCTACCAATTTATTAAGTAATGAAAATTACATTTTTTATGCCTTAAAAAGAAAAACAATAAAAAGAATTAATTATAAAACATGGTACAATTATTGTCTTGAAGATGGAATGGCTTTAGGCTTATATGCTATCAATACACCTAAAAATAAAAAAAGCATAAATATATCTGAAACTATGAATAAGTTTTATAAAGTTTTACATATAGTTCTTTGCATTCTTTGTATTTCAATTATTGCTTTTATACTTTTTAAATATTCACCATTTCTTTCTGTTTTAGCAATACCATTTGGATTACTATTAGGAAAATTATTTTATGCTATTTTAAAATTTATTTTTTCTTTTGTTGAAGTAATTTTTAAAATTATATTTGAAGCCAAAAATACTATTGATGAACAATATAATAAAGAAATTTCTAAAAGTTTAAAACTTACCCCAAAAGGTATTAATGAACTTAACAAATTAAAAGCTTTCAAGGCTTTTATAAAAGATTTTGGAAATTTTGCCGATAAATATCCTGAAGAAATTATATTATGGGATAGATATCTATCATATGCTCAAGTTTTTGGTCTAACTAAAGACATAATGAAAACTGGGTATTCTAAATTAATAAAGAATTCATCTTTTCAAATTGATGATATTAATAATATAACTTTTGATAATATAGAAATACTTTAAACAAAAAAATAAGTCTAATAAAATTATATTAGACTTATTTTCAATTTATTTCTTCTCTTTATTTCTTTTATCTTGAATTATAGCCATTTCCTTTTCTGTAATTAGTGTTACATTATTTTCTTTTGCCCATGCAACACACCCTTTTAATACAGTATTTAAAAATACTCTTGGAACTTTTATTAATTTTGCACATGCTTCATCTGTAAATTTTATTTCTGGATCAATTCTTGATGCAGCATATTTTACTGTATCTAAACTAATTCCTTTACTTGCTGGAATTGGTTCTGATATAGGTCTTTTAAATCTTGTATACCAGAAGTTTTTATTATCACGATATCCATAGTCTACTGGAACTTGTGGAAATACATTTGCATTAACTCCATTTATTATTGCATCATAATATTTTGGTTTCATTAAAATATTATCAATTTTTAATATGAAATGTGCTCCAAATTGACTTGTTATTCCATTAAATTGATGATATGGTGGTAAATATTCATCTTGCACTTTATCATTTTCTGCTCCATCTAATTCTCTAACCCATGTACATTCAAATACTTGGAATGCTTCTTGGATTATTTTTGGATATTGCTCATTTGGATTTTCTCTTGCTCTTTTTCCATCAACTAAATTAAAAATACAGTCTTTCATTTTCTCTTCAGTTGTTTCCCCTGGATATCCTAATCTTACTGCTTCTTTAAAATATTTTCTTTTATCTGTTATAAAATTAATTGTACATTTTCCTGTTCTTAATATATTTTTAGCTGTATTTGAACTGTTTCTGCAACAAAGTATCATTGCATAATAGTCCTTTCCTGCTATGTAATAAGGAAAACATAGTGAATATGATCCTAAATTTGTTAATCCTGATTCACTTAATGTTCCTATTTCTGTTGTTGGCATTGGAAAAAAGCTTGATGTTTGATAAAAATTATCAACTATTCTCAAATCTTTAAATCCATTTAATTCTTCAATTTTCTTTTCCATTGTATTTCTTCCTTTCTTCTAATCTTATGTCTGTCCCATTATATTATTATAAAAATTAAAAATTGTCAAAATCTAAATATGCATATTTATAAGTTTTGTATTCTAGTGCCTTTTTTATTTCTTCTTTGGCAATTTCAGATATTTCACTTATTCTTTTTCCATTTACTAATGGATTAATATATCTTATTTTTGCATTTATATTTACACAATATTTACCTTTAACTTCTTTATCACTTTCTTTTATTTCATAAGCATTTTTCCAGAAATTAAATTTTTTAGAGATATCCTTATAATTACAATTTTCAATTCTTTCTATTACTTCTTTTTCAGATAATTCATATAAATCTTTTTTGGTTATTAAATTTTTATAAGACATATTTTTCATTATATCTGCTAAAAATTGCATTGATAATTTTGTTTTATTATCTATATAAGAATTTGATAATATTCTCATTCCTTTCACAAATTTTTCAGCAATTGTTTTATCCTTAAAGCCAAGTTCATCAATTCCTTGCTCATTTTTTTGTACTTCTATATTATCATAAATTTCTTTTATATCATTTAAGTTCCAAACTTTTTTACGAACACCTAATCCATTTGATAATGTATATTCCAATCTATCTGCTGATAACATTGGTGTATCATTATCTGCTATTGGATATATATGATAATTATCAACTTCTTCTACTTTTATTCCATCTCTTTTTAATAATTTCATTATCTCTTGTGATTCATTTATTATTCTGGTTGTAAGTTCTTCTGTTGATTCCTGTTTTTCATAATCTCCATTCATAAAGTCTATACTATGTTTAAATACTGGTGTTGCTATATCATGAAACAATCCTGCAAGTGTTTGTTTTTTATCTTTTGTAAAATTCCACACAATTAAACTTACAGCTATACTATGGTCTAAACTTGAATACCATATCATTTTATCAAATAGTTTAGTATAATATGTACCACATGATACACTTATTCCAGATTGTTTTTGCATTTCTTTTGTATTTATATATTCATTTAAAAAATCAGGAATTTCATCTGATAGTATTTTAAAATATTCTTTTATTGTTTTGTCCAACATTTCAAAATAATTTTTCATTATATATTAATCCTTTCTTTTATGTTTTTATTCTATCACAACCATTTTTTGTTTACAAGTAATTAACTTGCACTTTTAAGTTTTCAATGTTATAATATCCACATATCATGTATAAGAAAGGAATTTAATTATGATAATAAAAAATCCACGTTTTGAAGTTTCTGCTGTAAAAGAAAGTCAATATCCACAAAATGGTCTACCAGAAGTTGTTTTAGTTGGAAAATCTAATGTTGGAAAATCTAGTTTTGTTAATACAATGATTAATAGAAGAAAACTTGCTCGTACAAGTAGTGAACCTGGTAAAACTCGTCAACTAAATTTTTATAATATGGATGACAAATTTTATTTTGTTGATTTACCTGGTTATGGTTATAGCAAAATGTCAAAACAAGAACAAGTAAAAGTTGGAGAATTTATTGAAAGTTATTTAAAACATCGCAAAGAAATTTGTTTAATTATATTTTTAGTTGATATTAGACATGACCCTACTTCAAATGATTTTTTAATGTATGATTATGTTATTAGAAGTGGTCTTCCTTGTATGATTCTTACAAATAAAGCTGATAAAATTGCTAAAACTAAAGTTCTTGATGCTTCTAAAAATATTCAAAATCAATTAAACCCTATTGGTGATATTACTACACTACCATTTTCTTCTGAAAAGAAAATTTATTGTGAAGATGTTTGGAATATAATTGAACAATATATTTAAAAATGTCAAATTTATATTTTTTATAAAATATTTTGTCGAATTATAAAAGAAAAAAGAGCTGATTTATAGCTCTTTTTCTGTTTTTTGTTTGACATTTTCTGTAAATTTTGTTATAATAAAGAATAGTTCGAATGTTGGAACTCCTTTTCAACATGGAAAAACACATTTTATAATAGGCAATTGCCTAGGAGGTACAAAAATGAATGTTTTTATTGACAATCTGAAAAACCATCGCAAATCTGTCAGCCTTGAGTCAATTTTTGGAAAAGATTCTCTCAAGCTGTACAAAACTTGCGAAGCAATTTGGCTCGGCTGGCTTCACCCTTACAAAGGGTGCTATGAAGCTAATGTCCCTACCATTTTAGACTTCAACTTCAAGGCTAATATTCCTTTTAATAGCTCATTTGATGCTGAATACAAAAAGTTCACTCAAAAATGGTTGGAGGAACATCCTGAAGAAAAAGAAAAAATGGCAAAGTCTAAAGCTGAATGGCAAGCTAACTTTGACAGTCAGTTTAAGATCGTTGCCAAAATTGCAAGTGATCACAATGCCACCATTACTTGGTGTGGCACCAATAATGCCGAACGTGGTGATCAGTGGATGGTATCGCAGAACAATGAACAACTTGGTGTATTCACTGTCTAAATATAACATTCACTAAAAAAGAATATATCTTTCTCTCGTCCCATTACAGGACGAGAGTTTTTTATATAATAGCTACAATCACTAGCCCTTTGAGATTTTCTCCTTTTAGTCGAAAACTCAAATTGGGCGAGAACAAATCAAAGAAAAATTTTCATTTTTTCTTATTTATTCTAAAAAGAAATAGAGCCAACTTTACCAATCAGCTCTATTTCTTTTTATTCTGCTTTTTTCTCTAATTTTGTTATTGCTTTTAAGGCTTTGGGTCTTTCAAGAACAATAATATGGCCACACCCTAGGCATTTTAATTTAAAATCAACACCAACTCTGGTTATCTCCCAAAGTTTACTTCCGCATGGATGTGTTTTTTTGGTTCTAACTATATCTCCTATGTTATATTCCATATTGTTCCTCCTATCTTTCAATTTCCTTAAAATCTTTTTTTCTTCCAAACCTTCTGATAATCTCTTCTATATCTTTTTTTTGAAGGCCTTTTCCTATTCCTCGTGTATTTGTATCATCCATTTTTATTAAATGACTTAATAATTCATTATCAAAATCCGAAAACACAACATCATCTAACAAAATATAATCTTCAATGTTTCTATGTTCAGATAAATATTGTTTTATTTCTTTTCCTCTTTCATTATCAATAAAAGGTGTTTTATCAAACATAATTCCATTTTGTAACAACATTTCTTGAACTTTTAAAAATGATTGTGTATATCTAAAAGATGTATCCATTACAATTTTCGCACCTGTTTCCTCAATTGCTCTTTTTAATAATAAAACTGTTTTTATATCAATATCTTGTTTTCCTTTTACACTATCTATAAAATCATCTGAATTTAGAACTCCATCAACATCAACAAAAATTACTTTCACTTATTTTAAGTTCTCCTTAGCAACTTCTAAACGCTTTGCAATTCTATTTTTTCCTAATACTTGCATAATTTCATACATATCTGGTGTATTTGTTCTAGCAGTTAAAGCAACTCTTAATACTGTACTTACATCTCCAACATGTGCTTTATACATTCCTGGATTTGCTTTAAATTCTTTAACTTCACCTGCATATCCCATCTCTACTGCTAATTCTTTAATTTTATCAAACCATGTTTGTTTATCATCTGATTCATTATAATATTTTGAAATATATAAATCTAATATTTTCGCAATATCTTCTTTATCAGAAATAACTTGATATGGATATTCATTAACTTTTCCATAAAATTCATCATCATACATATATCCAATATTATACATTACATCAGACCATTTTGAAATATCTTTTCTTGGTTTCTTATTTCCTCTTTCAATTCCAAATACTTTTAAAGCATATTCTTTATCTTCTAACATTTTAGCTAATTCTTCATCATATTCTTTTGCCCAAATTAATGAATAATTATATACTTCTTCAGCTGTCATTTTTGATATTACTGTTTTTCCAATATCAAGTAATTTTATCATATCAAATAATGCTCCACTTACACTCATTTTATTTAATTGGAAATCAAATTCATCTATTGATTTGTCTGGATTTGCTTTTCTCCAATTTTCGAATGTTGAGTTTGCAATATTTAATAAATATTCTTTAACTGCTTCTGAAGGAATTCCTTCTTTTTTATAATATTCAACAGCTGCTTCTGGATCTTTTCTTTTACTTAATTTTCTCTTTCCTCCATTATCATTTTTCATAATTGGTGAAATATGTGCATATTTTGGTGCTTTAAATCCTAATTCATGGAATAATTGTAAATGTAATGGTACTGATGATAACCATTCATCACTTCTTATTACATGTGTTGTATGCATTAAATGATCATCAACTGCATGTGCAAAGTGATATG
>ERZ824600.1760-NODE-1760-length-25027-cov-3.541086_pt1 | contig 25027 bp, 15 predicted proteins | sample MGYA00519933_ERZ824600 | MGnify/ENA primary metagenome ERZ824600 (study PRJEB31778, sample SAMEA3449178) | human gut metagenome | biome: human gut; feature: human-associated habitat; material: faeces | place: United Kingdom | collected 2010/2012 ... | reverse complement strand
ATACCGAATATACCCGGCCGCACGCCAAGCCGGACAAGAAGAATGGAAAGAAATACGGAAAAACCCCAATGCCACAAAAGAATTTTACCTCGAAGTATTCCAGGACGGCTCTTCCGAATGGCACGCCTCCGGCCGGGAAGCCGTAGTGAACATCACTCCCTCCGGTAAGCTTTACAGCGGCTATAATGCAGATTTCAAGGTGGAGATACGGAACGAGGAAAAAAACAGTGAGTTTCACAATGACGTATATGCCCTGCTAATAGACATTGAAAGGAACGAGCTAATGGATTATTTTCCCGTAGGAAGTTTCTGCCTGCCCGCTCTCGATGACACCACGTTCACCGCCACACGGACATTGCCCGCAGTGGAAGAAGGGCGGTACGGAATACAGGCGGCTATCCTCATAGGCTACGGGATTCACGCAATAAGTCCCCTCGTGGAGATAGACATCGAGGAAGCCGACTTGGCCGAAGGCTTCAACCTGACAGGCGGACTCGACAAGGCATCGTACGAACAAGGCGAGACCATGACCTACAAGGGAAGCATCGACATCGAAGGCCACAGCGGCGATATGTATACAGACCTGTTCGTAATCGGCATTTATCCGAAAGAATTGGGCGACCCCTTGCAATACCAAATCTTGCAAGTCACGGCAACAAAAGAAAAACCCATGCACTTTGAATTGCAATTCAAGGCTACCCTCCAACCGGGCGACTACCGTTTCATCGTGGCGAATCACAACGGCACCGAAATAGCACAGACTACCTATTTCGAGATTACCGAACCTTCGGCGATACAAGGCATGGCCGCACAAACGGCTGACGCTCCTGTCTATTGCTCCGCCCCGGGAGAAACGGACATCCGTTTCCGCTATGGCGGAAAGGTGGCACGTGCCGACCTTTACGACAGCCGAGGACAACGGCTTCTCTCTTCCGACAAGCCTGAAAGCGCGGACGGAAACTACCGTATTACCGCCGGACAGTTGCACAATGGAATCTACCTGTTGCGTATCGTAACGGCCTCCGGTACTACCCACACACTGAAATTCGTGCGGTAACATAGTGCAAACATAAAACATCGCGTCCCTGTATGCCATTGCACGTTTCCGGGGAAACGTCAGGCCATACAGGGACGCGATGTTTTCAACAAACGATAAAACTATTGTTTCATCAAGTATGCCTTGAATCCGGCAAAATCCTTGCCCATCGGGATGCTCTTCTTCTCCCCTTTCATGAAGGCTGCCAACTTTTCAGGTATGTCCACCGGACCTCCGATGATATTCTCCACCGTATTCTGGAACTTGGCCGGATGTGCCGTTTCGAGAAACACACCGCATTCGCCCTCACGCAGCCCCTCGCTTAAAGCACGGAAGCCGCAAGCCCCGTGCGGGTCGAGCAAATAACCGTTCGTTTCATAACAAGCCTTCACGGTCTCGGCAATCTGCGCGTCGGTATAAGTCGCCCCGCTGATTTCAGCCGTAATGGCCGCGTGGCTTCCCTTGTATAAATCGTAAATACGGGCAAAATTACTGGGGTCGCCCACATCCATGGCATTGGCGATGGTCTGCACCGACGCACGGGGATGGTATTCTCCCGTCTGCAAATAATTGTAGAAAATGTCATTGGCATTGTTGGCTGCAATGAAACGCTTCACCGGCAAGCCCATCACCTTGCCGAACAGTCCGGCCGTGATGTTGCCGAAGTTTCCGCTCGGCACGCATACCACCAGTTGGTCAGCCTTACCGAGCTTCTTCATCTGGGCGTAAGCGTAGAAATAGTAAAATGCCTGCGGCAGGAAACGGGCCACGTTGATGGAATTGGCGGACGTCAGTTTCATGTGGCGGTTCAGTTCCTCATCCATGAAAGCGTTTTTCACCAAAGCCTGACAATCGTCGAACACGCCGTCCACTTCGAGGGCGGTAATGTTCTGCCCCAACGTCGTAAACTGGCATTCCTGAATGGCACTCACCTTGCCTTTCGGATAAAGTACATACACGTGAATACCTTCCACACCCAGAAAACCGTTGGCCACGGCACTCCCCGTATCGCCGGAAGTAGCCACCAACACATTCACCTGATTACACCCTTCTTGTTTGATGAAGTATCCCAAAAGGCGAGCCATGAAACGCGCCCCCACGTCTTTAAAGGCCAACGTGGGACCGTGGAAAAGTTCCAAGGAATAAATGTTCTCCGTAACTTTCACCACCGGACAATCGAAACTCAACGTGTCGTACACGATTTGTTTCAACGTATCGGCCGGCACATCCTCTCCGAAGAAAGCGTCCGCCACGCGGTAGGCCACTTCTTGAAAAGAAAGGCCCTGTATCTCGTCGAAGAACGACTCCGGAAGATGCCGGATGACCTCGGGCATAAACAAACCTTTGTCACTCGCCAGGCCTTTCACTACGGCTTCGTGAAGCGTAGCGCGGTCGGCCTTACCGTTCGTACTATAATATTTCATAAAGTATGGTCGATTAATGTTTCATAAATTCACGAATAAACTCATCGCCCCGAAGCAACCCGTAGCTTCCGGTTTTAGCCGCGTCCTCGTCGAACGTCTGTACGCTGTCCGGCTCTATGCCGGGGTAGTAAATGGCAAACGGTATAGGGTCGGGCGTATGCGTACGGTGGGCACAAGGCGTAGGATGGTCGGGCAACACGGCGATGGCCACCGGTTCTTCCCAATCTTTCACGGCTTCCAAAATCGGTCCGATGGCACGGCGGTCCAGATTCTCTATCGTCTGCAACTTCAATTCCACGTTTCCGTCATGACCGGCTTCGTCGCTCGCCTCCACATGCAGATACACGAAATCACCGTCTTTCAAGGCTTCTATCGCCGCTTGCGCCTTGCCTTCGTAATTCGTATCGTACAAACCGGTAGCCCCTTCCACATCTATGACCTGCAAACCGGCATAACGTCCGATACCCCGTATGAGGTCTACGGCGGTAATGACCGCACCCTTTTTGATTTGAGGATAAGTCTCCGTCAACGGAACCATGGCCGGACGGTTGCCGCCGCCCCATGGCCAAATACTGTTGGCCGCATCGCGGCCTTCCTTCATCCGGCGGAAATTCAACGGGTGGTCGGCCAACAACCTCTGGGACTCCAGAATCAGGCGATTCAGCAAGTCTGCGGTTTCCTGCGCTTCAGGCACCTCGGCCTTCACCATACAGTCGCGGAAAGGCGTACCCGGCACGTCGTGCGGAGGAGTACAATGCAGATGCTTGTTCCCTCCTTTGATGACCAATAAATGGCGGTACTGCACACCCGTATAGAAATGTATACGCTCGTTACCTAACTTCTCTTGCAAGAAACGAATCAGCACATCCGCCTCTTCCGTCTCCAACCGTCCGCAAGAATGGTTTTTTATCTTACCTTCTTCAATGCAAATCAGATTACAACGCAACGCCAAATCGTCATCGGCCAGTTCGACTCCGATACTGGCTGCTTCGAGCGGCCCGCGCCCTTCATACACCTTGTGCTGATCGTAACCCAAAATGGAAGAATTGGCCACTTCGCTACCGGGATGAAATCCCTCCGGCACGGTCTGCAACAATCCGTTGCGTCCCATGCGGGCTATCCAATCCATATTAGGCGTATGGGCATATTGCAACAGCGTCTTGTCGCCCAAGGCCGGAACTTTCCAATCGGCCATGCCGTCGCCCAGTATAATAATATGCTTCATCTTTATCTCCTTACCTTAATTATATATATGTCATACGTTGGCAATACTCATGATGTCGGCAAAAACACCGGCCGCCGTCACTCCGGCCCCGGCTCCGTATCCCTGAATCTGCATGGGATACTCCTTATAGCGCTCTGTCGTCAGCAAGATAATGTTATTGGAACCTTCGAGGGTGTAGAACGGATGTTCACGTCCTACCTCACACAGTTCCACACTGGCTTTGCCATTCTCGTAACGGGAAACAAAACGCCAGCGTTTTCCTTCGCTCTCCAGTACCTTACGCCGCCGTTCGAAATCGGCATCCAGGGAAGGCAGGTTCTTCCAAAACTCCTCCAACGTGCCTTGGAAAAACGAATCGGGCACGAACAGGTGCTTCTCCACGTCGGACTGTTCGATACGGTAACCGGCTTCACGCGCCAAAATCACCAACTTACGGATGACATCTTTTCCGCTCAAATCCACACGGGGATCGGGCTCGCTATATCCTTCTTCCTTGGCCAGCCGCACGGTCTCGCTAAACGGAACGTCGACCGAAATCTTGTTGAATATGAAATTCAAAGTACCGCTCAATACGGCTTCTATCTTCAAAATCTTATCCCCGCTGTTCAGCAAATCGTTCATGGTACGGATAATGGGCAGGCCGGCTCCCACATTCGTCTCGAACAGGAACTTCACCCCACGCTGACGGGCTGTAGATTTCAGTTTCTGATAAGTGGCGTAATCGGAAGAGGCCGCAGCCTTATTGGCCGCCACCACGGAGATGTTATGTTCCAGAAATTCCTGATACAGCCCGGCCACATCGGAACTGGCCGTACAGTCGACAAACACGGAATTGAAGATGTTCATTCCTATCACTTCGTCACGCAAGCGGTTCAAATCGCTCGGCGCACTATGCGCCAACTGTTCACGGCAGTTCTCCAAACTGATACCTTCGCGGTCGAACATCGCATTGTGCCCGCCGGCAATACCCACGACCTTAAGCTTCAAACCCCGTTCTTTCTTCAATTTCTCACTCTGCTGCGCCAACTGCGCAATCAAGCTACTACCCACCGTCCCTACTCCGCACAGAAAAAGATTGAGGACTTGGTATTCCGAAAGAAAAAAACTATCATGGATGACATTAAGTGTCTTGCGTAAGAACAGCCCGTCCACCACAAAAGAGATATTCGTCTCCGAAGCGCCCTGTGCACAAGCAATCACATTGATGCCGCTACGCCCCAACGTTCCGAACAACTTACCGGCGATGCCGGGCGTGTGCTTCATGTTCTCGCCCACGATGGCCACTGTAGCCAAACCGCTTTCTGCCGTCATCCGGTACATAGCTCCCGTCTCTATTTCCTTGGAGAACTCCGCATTCAAAACCTCGCAAGCCGCATCGGCATCCGCATCGCGTACACCGATGGACGTACTGTTCTCCGAAGAAGCCTGCGACACGAGGAACACACTGATGCCGTTATTGGCCAACGCCGAGAAGATACGACGGTTCACGCCGATGACTCCCACCATAGACAAACCGGAAACCGTAATCAATGTCGTTCCGTTTATACTGGAAATACCCTTGATAGACTTCTGGTCTTCGGCGATGTCGCTCTTAATCACCGTGCCTTTTCCCGAAGGATTAAACGTATTCTTGATGAGAATCGGAATATTCTTTACGCAAACCGGATAGATGGTAGGCGGATACACTACCTTAGCGCCGAAGTTGCAAAGTTCGGTAGCTTCTACATAGCTCAGTTCATTAATGGTATAAGCCGTGGAAATCACACGCGGATCGGCGGTCATGAAACCGTCCACATCCGTCCAGATTTCCAGTGCATCGGCATCCAGCGCTGCAGCTATGATGGCAGCCGTATAGTCGGAACCTCCGCGACCGAGGTTGGTCACCTCGCCCGTAATCTTATCCGTAGAGATAAATCCCGGAACCAGCACCCGTCGGGGCATATCCTTGAATGTCTCGCGCACCAGGGAAGTAGTAAGCTCCGTATCCAATACATGCTTGGAATGTTTCTTCTCCGTTTTGATAAACCGGCGCGAATCAAACCATTCCGCACCCGTCAGTTGCGCTGCAATAATGGATGAAAGGCGTTCGCCGTAACTCACAATCGTATCGGATGTTTTCGGCGAGAGGTCCTTTATCAGGTAAATCCCCTGGAAGATGTCTTTCAGCTCATTAAGCAACTCACCCACCCGGCGTTGCAGTGATACTTGCGCCTCACCTGCCGGAATTACTTCCTTTATCATTTCCACATGACGATAGACAATCTCACGAAACTCGTTTTCATAAGAGGAATCACCGGCAGCCGCCATTTTCGAAGTATTGATCAGCTTGTCCGTAATGCCGCCCAAGGCAGACACTACCACTATTAAAGGTTCGTTTATAGCCTCTACAATTCTCTTAACGCTTAAAATACTGTTCGCAGAACCTACGGATGTTCCGCCGAATTTTATTACTTTCATATCTTTTTATCGGATTGAAACGGTTGATACAATTGTCAAAACAAGCTGCTATGGCCCGTATAGACTTTAACTAAATAAGAAAAACTGCTGAAAAATTGGTGTAACACGTAGAAACACAAAATACTATCCCTAACCCCTAAGGGTCATGGTACACATGGATGTGACTGTATGTTGATAGTACTTGTTCATTCTCTCTTACTGCTATCGCTTATGATAAGTGTTGCAAAAGTAACAATAAAAACATTCAAACTATTACATTTTATGACTTTTTTGCGATAAAAATACAGATTCATTCTATAAAGGGAAGAAATATGTACATATTACGGCTAACATATTCACGCTTTTCCAAACAAAGAGATATAAATACCGGCATAGTTTTATAACACTTTGCTATTATTTTAGAGATATATTACTATCTTTGCATGGTAATTATGTAAGAATTGAGCGTATGTCCCCAAATAATACTTCCGTTTTGTTAATTTACACCGGTGGCACTATCGGCATGATAGAAAATGCGGAAACCGGAGCTTTGGAGAGCTTCAACTTCGAACATTTACAGAAGCATGTACCCGAGCTTCAGAATTTTACGTTCCGCATTGATACCTATCAGTTCGATCCGCCTATGGATTCTTCGGATATGGATCCGGATGCCTGGCGCAAACTCGTACGCATTATCAGCGACAACTACAATCAATATACGGGCTTTGTCATCCTTCACGGCACGGATACCATGGCCTACACGGCATCCGCTCTCAGCTTTATGCTCGAGGGCCTCAACAAGCCCGTCATTCTCACGGGTTCGCAGCTTCCTATCGGCGTGCTCCGTACCGACGGTAAAGAAAATCTGCTGACAAGTATCGAAATTGCCACTGCCCGGCATCCCAACGGCCGGCCTATCGTGCCGGAAGTATGTATCTTCTTTGAGAATCACTTGACACGCGGCAACCGTACCACCAAAATAAATGCGGAGAACTTCAATGCTTTCCGCTCGTACAATTACCCTGTACTTGCTTCTGCCGGCATACATATTAAATATAATAATGTACAGATTCATACGGAGAACGTACAAAGAGAGTTGCAGCCACACTACCTGCTCGATACCAATATAGCCATATTGAAGCTCTTCCCCGGCATTCAGGAAAACGTGGTGGATGCCATTCTCGCCATAAAGGGACTGAAAGCTGTGGTGCTGGAAACTTACGGTTCGGGCAATGCTCCGTTGAAAGAGTGGTTTCTCCATCATCTGCACAATGCCTGCGAACAAGGCATTATCATTGTAAACGTTACCCAATGCAGCGCCGGTACGGTAGAAATGGAGCGTTATGAAACGGGATACCGTCTGATGCAGGCAGGCGTGGTGTGCGGATACGACAGCACAACAGAGTCCGCTGTAACCAAACTGATGTTCCTGTTAGGTCACAACTATCCCCCCGCAAAAGTACGCGACCTGATGAGCCGCCCTCTTGCAGGTGAGATAACGATATAGGAAGAGAGGTGCTTACGCCACTACGGGAGTCAAGGCCCCGGTAATCGAATCGATGATAAACCCGGAAACATGGACATCCTCCGGTATCAGCGGATGGTCAAGAATGGCTTTCACCGTTTCTCTTACGGACTTCTCCGTATCTCCGAAGCCATAAAGCCACGAATCGAAATCCACTCCGCAGAAACGTATCATATCTATCGTTTCCTGCTTGATGCCGCGCGCCTTCATGTGCTCTATCATCTGGGCGCTGCTCATGTGGCACGCACCGCAATCGGAATGTGCAATGACCATGACCTCTTTCACCCCCAACTCGTAGATAGCCACCATAAGGCTGCGTATAACGCTGCCGAAAGGATGCGAAATGATTCCGCCCGCATTCTTTATCATCTTTACATCACCGTTCTTTATGCCCAGAGCTGCCGGCAGCAATTCGGTCAGACGGGTGTCCATACAGGAAAGGATGGCGATTTTCTTATCGGGATATTTATTGGTGATATACTTCTCATATCCCTTATTCTCTACAAACTGCTTATTGTATTCAAGAATATCTTCTATCATAGTATAATCCCCGTTTTATATTTTTGAGAACAAATATAGAAAAAACTCTGTGACACACCGCCAGCCCTGAAACGAAAAATCGTACCTTTGGGCAATTATTCTAAAGGAAGTTCTTTTATGGCAAAAGAGAAAACGGTATATGTATGCAGCAATTGCGGGCAGGAATCGCCTAAATGGGTAGGCAAATGTCCGTCGTGCGGAGCGTGGAACACCTATGTAGAAGAGATTGTACGCAAGGAAACCGTAAACAAACGTCCGGTATCGGGCATGGAAACCGCCAAAGCAAAGCCCGTGACACTGGATGAAATCGCTGCCGATGACGAACCCCGTATCGACCTGCACGATGCTGAGCTGAACCGGGTATTGGGCGGCGGTCTGGTACAAGGCTCGCTGGTGCTGATAGGCGGCGAACCGGGTATCGGAAAGTCCACCCTGGTGCTGCAGACCATCCTCCGCATACCGGAGAAACGTATCCTCTACATATCCGGCGAAGAAAGCGCCCGGCAGCTAAAGCTGCGTGCCGACCGTCTGTCAGGCACATCCGCCGACTGCCTGATTGTCTGCGAAACCTCGTTGGAACAGATTTACGTCCACATAAAGAATACACGCCCCGATTTAGTCATAATAGACTCCATACAGACCATCTCCACAGAGACGCTCGAATCCTCTCCCGGCAGCATAGCCCAGGTGAGGGAATGCTCCGCTTCTATCCTGCGCTTCGCCAAAGAAACGCATACGGCGGTCATCCTCATCGGCCATATCAACAAGGAAGGAAGCATTGCCGGGCCTAAGGTACTGGAGCACATTGTGGACACCGTGCTCCAATTTGAAGGCGACCAACATTATATGTACCGCATCCTGCGCAGCATCAAAAACCGTTTCGGCAGTACTGCCGAGTTGGGCATCTATGAGATGAGACAGGACGGACTGCGGCAGGTAAGCAATCCTTCGGAACTGCTCCTCAGCCAAGACCATGAAGGAATGAGCGGCATAGCCATCGCTTCGGCCATAGAAGGCATACGACCGTTCCTGATAGAAACGCAGGCATTGGTGAGCAGTGCCGTTTACGGCAACCCGCAACGTTCCGCCACCGGCTTCGACATACGGAGAATGAACATGCTGCTGGCAGTACTGGAAAAGCGGGTCGGCTTCAAGCTTGCCCAAAAGGACGTCTTTCTCAACATTGCCGGCGGACTGAAAGTGAACGACCCCGCCATCGACCTGGCAGTTATCAGCGCCATTCTGTCCAGCAACATGGATACCGCCATAGAACCCGAAATCTGCATGGCGGGAGAAATAGGCCTGTCCGGCGAGATCCGCCCCGTAAACCGGATTGAGCAACGCATCGGCGAAGCGGAGAAGCTCGGTTTCAAACGGTTTATATTGCCCAAATATAATCTGCAGGGACTGAACACGTCCAAATTGAAGATTGAGCTGATACCGGTAAGAAAGGTGGAAGAAGCCTTCCGGGCATTGTTCGGCTAAGTCCGCCATTGGATGAGTCCGCCGCAGGAGATACGGATTGATACACATTATATATATATATAGATATAGAAAGAAACCCAATGATACAAGAATACCAATTGCGCGTGTTGCCTGAGGTTGCAGCCAACGAACAACGCATAAAAGAATACCTCATACAAGAGAAAGGAGTGAGCGCACGCGACATTACGGCTACGCGCATTCTGAAACGCAGCATTGATGCACGCCAGCGGACCATCTTCGTAAACCTGACCGTGCGTGCTTATCTCAACGAGCTGCCGAAAGAGAAGGAGTATCAGGAAACCGTCTATAACGATGTGTCGGACAAGCCGCAAGTTATCGTTGTGGGAGCCGGTCCCGGCGGACTGTTTGCCGCCTTGCGTCTGATAGAGCTGGGCTTGCGCCCCGTCATCGTGGAGCGCGGAAAGAATGTACGCGACCGCAAGAAAGACCTTGCCCTGATAGGAAGGGAACAGACCGTCAACCCGGAATCCAATTACAGTTTCGGAGAAGGCGGTGCAGGCGCCTATTCGGACGGCAAGCTCTATACCCGCAGTAAAAAACGGGGGAACGTAGACAAAATCCTGAACGTATTCTGCCAGCACGGCGCTTCATCTTCCATACTCATAGACGCCCATCCCCATATCGGCACGGACAAACTGCCGCGGGTCATAGAGAACATGCGGAACACCATTATCGGCTGCGGCGGTGAAGTGCACTTTGAGACACGGATGGATGCTCTTATTATTGAAAACGATGAAGTGAAAGGCATCGAAACCGATACCGGCCGGACATTCCTCGGCCCTGTAATACTTGCTACCGGACACTCCGCACGCGATGTATACCGCTGGCTGGCAGCCAACGGAGTGGAAATAGAAGCCAAAGGCATCGCCGTAGGCGTACGTCTGGAACATCCCGCTTCCCTGATAGACCGGATACAATACCACAACCGCAACGGACGCGGCAAATACCTGCCCGCTGCCGAGTACAGCTTCGTTACCCAAGTGGACGGAAGAGGCGTGTACAGCTTCTGCATGTGTCCCGGCGGCTTTGTAGTTCCGGCAGCCAGCGGTCCCCAGCAAATTGTAGTCAACGGAATGAGCCCCAGCAACCGGGGTTCCCGGTGGAGCAATTCGGGAATGGTAGTGGAGCTGCGTCCGGAAGACTTGGAGAATAAGGAGTTAAGAATGATGAATGAAGAGCCGGCTTTCAACTCCCAACTCAACATGATGTATTTCCAGGAAGCTCTGGAACGCCTTTGCTGGCAACAGGGCAACATGAAGCAAACAGCCCCCGCGCAACGCATGGCGGACTTCACAAGGAAAAAGCTCAGCTACGACCTGCCGGAAAGTTCATACGCCCCCGGACTGGTATCGTCGCCTCTGCACTTCTGGATGCCGCCGTTCATTGCCGACCGGCTGAGCAAAGGTTTCCAGCAATTCGGGAAATACAGCCACGGTTTCCTCACCAACGAAGCTGCCATGATTGGCGTTGAAACCCGTACATCGGCTCCGGTGCGCATTGTCAGAGACAAAGACACCTTGCAGCATGTCCGTTTGAAAGGACTGTTTCCCTGCGGAGAAGGAGCCGGATATGCAGGCGGCATCGTGTCGGCAGGTATCGACGGAGAACGGTGTGCGGAAGCCGCAGGCCGGCTTTTGCTGCAATGAGAGCAGCAGAGTTCCGCATGCAGGTGAAATTCATTTCCCCGCATTGCAAGGATGATACAAAAATAATCCGTACTTTTGCGGGCAAACCTATACCGTTATGACAGCTCCCGAAATAGCAATCGTCGCTCCCAACACATTGACCTCTTTGGGATTGCAGAACCTTCTGGAAGAGATTATCCCGATGGCTACCATCCGTGTGTTCCGCTCCTTCGCCGAACTCATGGATGATACGCCCGACATGTATGCCCATTATTTCATCTCTTCCCAAATATATTTCGAGCATACCTCATTCTTCCTGCCCCGAAAGCCCAAGACCATCGTACTGGCAGGCGGCGACAACCAGCCTCAGCTATCGGGCGTGCCGACCCTGAACATCTATCAGGACGAGAAAGGCCTCGTAAAAGACATTCTGCAACTCCATCGGTACGGACACCAGCACGGACACCCCGACAAACAACCGGACGGTCTCCGCTCCGCCATGCCGCCTCATGCCGCCGGCAACGCCGATGCCCACGAGCTTTCCGCCCGCGAGATAGAAGTGCTGGTGCTCATCACCAAAGGGCTTATCAACAAGGAGATTGCCGACAAACTGAACATCAGCCTCACCACCGTCATCACCCACCGCAAGAACATTGTGGAGAAACTGGGTATCAAATCCGTATCGGGACTGACAATCTATGCCGTGATGCACGGCTATATCGATGCCGACAGGATATAAACCGGATGGCAATCCCCCTGCCGCCCCGCATCTCCTGGCATCATAATCCTCATAAATTAGGATTGCACGGACTGGAGATTTCGCGTTACTTTGCAAGCGAAACAAAACCAGTTATGAAACAATATAAGATTATTCCCCTGATTCTGACGTTCCTCACTGCCGGTAATGTGTCGGCAGCAGATCTGGACACCTTGAAAGTAGTAGACGTGGAAGAAGTCCTCGTCATCGCAGCCCCCAAAGAAAACCGCAAGCTGCGCGAACAGCCCACAGCCGTCACCCTGCTTTCGCAGCAGGACATGCAGGCGGCACAGGTGAACTCCATCAAGAACCTGACCGGACTCGTTCCCAACATGTTCATCCCCGACTACGGTTCGCGCCTTACTTCCGCCGTCTATATCCGCGGTATCGGTTCGCGTATCAACACGCCGTCCGTGGGGCTGTATGTGGACAATATCCCCTACATCGACAAATCCGCTTTCGACTTCGACTACTCCGACATCGAACGCATCGACGTACTGCGCGGCCCGCAAGGAACGCTGTACGGACGCAATGCGATGGGCGGACTGATTAAGATTCACACCAAATCGCCTTTCTCCTATCAGGGCACGGACTTGCGCATCGGCGCAGGCACGCACAATGCCTACAACACTTCGCTGACGCATTACCACCGGGTGTCCGAGCGTTTCGCTTTCTCCACCGGCGGCTTCTATGACTACGAAGGCGGCTTCTTCCGCAACGCAGCGCTGGAGAATAAGAAGACAGACAAGAGCCAATCGGCCGGCGGACGCTTCCGCGGCATCTACCTGCCTTCCGAGAACTGGAAAGCAGACCTGAACGTGAGCTACGAATACAGCGACCAGGGCGGCTATCCGTACTATTATACCGGCAGCGTCAACCCCGCCGCCCAAAGCGAAGAGATGAAATCCTACATCGGCACAATCTCCAACAACCGCGAAAGTAGCTACTACCGTAACCTGCTGAATACAGGGCTGAACCTCGAATATCAGGCGCAGCGCTTCACCCTGAGCGCCGTAACGGGCTATCAGTTCCTGAAAGACCGCATGTTCATCGACCAGGATTTTACGGCGAAAGACATCTATACGCTGGAACAGAAGCAACGCATCCATACCCTGAGCGAAGAGATTGTGATGAAAAGCAAAGGCAGCAGCCGCTGGCAATGGGCTACGGGCGTCTTCGGCTTCTACCAGTGGCTGAAAACCGATGCTCCAGTGACCTTCAGGGAAGACGGCATGGGAATGCTGGGGCAGATGCTGGGCAGTGTAATCCCATCCAAAATAGAAGTTCCCATGCCCATGCCCGGTATGGGAATCAATATCCTGCCGTCCTTGCGGCCCAGCAACAGCAATCTGCTCATCAACGGTAATTTCGACACACCGCTTCTCAACGGAGCGTTGTTCCACCAGTCTACTTTCCGGGATCTGTTCGGCCTCACGGGATTATCTTTCACCGCCGGCCTGCGCCTGGATTATGAGAAGATGAAGATGACCTACGACTCCGGCACTGCAATGGACTATACGGTAGGTATCAAAGGAGAAATGGTACGGGGCGGGCAGGTTATCAAAGAAATACCGATGATGCCCGAAACGGCGCTCACCGTACAGTCGCGCTACCACGGTTCCATCGACAAGGATTACCTGCAACTGTTGCCGAAGTTTGCCCTTCAATATGACTTCAAGAACAATCGGGGCAACGTCTATGCAACCGTGAGCAAGGGCTACCGTTCGGGCGGATACAACATCCAGATGTTCTCCGACCTGTTGCAGTCCAGCCTGAAAAACGACATGATGCGGCAGACGAAAGAGGAGATTCTGAAAGCCGTAGAGGGTTCTCCCAGCGCATCCTACAAAGACCTTATCAACGAAATGTTCCCCGACGCAGGCGAGAATCCCGACGCCCGCTCCGCCACCGAATACAAACCGGAGCAAACCTGGAACTACGAAATCGGAACTCACCTGAATCTTTTCAATAACCGTCTGCGTACCGATGCCGCACTCTTCTGGCTGGAGACGCGCGACCAGCAAATCTCACGCTTTGCAGGAGCAAGCGGCTTGGGACGCGAAACGGTGAATGCAGGCAAAAGCCGCAGCCTCGGCGCCGAACTGTCCCTGGCTGCCGCCATCACTGCCGACTTCACGCTGAACACCAGCTACGGCTATACGTATGCCACCTTTAAGGACTACGTAACCAATGCCCGCGTCAACGGACAGCTTCAGGAAATCAGCTACAACGGCAACTACGTGCCTTTCGTTCCCAAACACACGCTGACCGTAGGCGGACAGTACATTTTCCGCATCAACCCGGGATATTGGCTGGAGCGCATTCAGTTGAATGCCGGATACACCGGTGCGGGACGTGTGTACTGGACGGAAGAGAACACCGTCAGCCAATCATTCTACGGCACACTGAACGGACGCATCAGTTTCCAGAAAGGTCGCGGACAGATAGACCTCTGGGTGCGCAATGCACTGGACAAAGATTACGCCACCTTCTATTTCGAAAGCATGGGCAACGGATTTATGCAGAAAGGACGTCCCATCCAGGCCGGAATAGAACTGCGTTGCAGATTTTAGCAAACAGAGTTTGCCGACTTTTACAAACAGGTAAATCAGGATTGTAAGCCTCTTAATATAAACCGGTTGCGTGTACCAAAGTAATACCCCGCTTTGGTACACGAAATACCAACCGTTGGTACGGGAGCTACCAAGCATTGGTACGTGAAGTACCACACTATGGTACGCGGACTACCAAGCGTTGGTACACGGAGTACCAACTGCCGGTAGCCGGGGTACCTCCCTTTGGAACGCGAAGTACCGCCAGCCGGTACCGGCAAATAACCTATTCGTTGATTGCCCCGCAATGCGGGCAAACCCCTTTCGCCCCTATTTTCTGTCCGCAATTGCCGCAGCGATAGCGGGATGCCGCCAGTGACGAACGCAGTTTCCTGAAGAACACCCACACAAATACGGCTATAAACAGATAACCGATGTATATATGGGTAGTCAGTATAAAGAAGAAATAACAGAAAATGCAACAGGAAGCCAGCCCCAACAGATAGAACACAGCCGCTTCCGGACTCAGTTGGCGGAACAAATCGTCGAGCACCGCCAGCAGTACGATGACAAACAGCCAAAGGCTCATCAGGAAAACGGATAGCACGAACGGCACTTTAAACGGCGAGAGTGTGGGGTTGAAATAAAAATGCTGCCACGTCTCCGGCACAAACACCTGCATCGACTCGTACACCGTGGCACTGAACGCCAGCAACAGACACAGCAACAACGGATATACACTGTCTATATCATTGAAGTAGACCATTTGCAACTGCTTCCGCCAGAACGCGCGAAACAGCCATGCCGCCACAAACAGCGCAAAAATAACGATGAAATAGGAAGCATGCGTATCGCTGAACAGGTAAATGGCCTGCGAGATACTGTCCGTAGGCACAAACGCCCGGATCATGTCCTTTTCCCGAAGCCAGCCCTGCACTTCCTGAGAATGGGCGAGCTTGACCCATACGCTGTCCACACTGTCTGTCGGGTGGATGGCAAACTCCGCCACCACCACCCTGTCTCCCTTGTACAGTGTATTATAGCAGTCCTTTACAGGCAGGCAGGCTATCGTCACCGAATCTTCCTGCACTTCCAGATTCGTGTTCCACGTATAGTGACGCTCGTACAGATAAGCCAGCGAATCGCGGGTCTTTGCCCCCAGTTTCCCGTCTTCCAGGTCCGGACGGGGATAATGGCAAGAAGAACCGAGAATAAGGTATAAAATATAAAATATGAAATTTAAGTATAAGGTATGAGGCATAAGGTATAAAGAGCGGGACGCACGTTGTACGGTGACGCTGTGTTTACGGCTGTTTATGTTTGTTTCTTCTTTCTTCATATTATATACTTTGGGCATTCATTCTCAATCATCTTCACTATCCGTTATGCGTATTCCCCCATACCTTATATTTCATTCTTTATACCGTATGCTTTATACGTAAGTTTCATCCCTGGCTTTTAACCGCTGACTTTCATTTGGCAGTTCTTGCAGTCGAAAGTGAGGCGGAAACGTTTGCCGTCTGTTCCTACCAGGTAGTAGGGTTCCCGGTACGGGGAATGTCCCTTTTGATGTGTAGGACACCAGCCCATACTATAACGCAGGCAATGTTTGCAGAACATGAGTACGGCTTCGGGTACGGCCTGCTTCTCGTATGCCGGTTCCACGGAAGCTACTCCGTGGGCCTGATAAAAGCTGCGGGCGGCGGTATTCATCACATTGCCCAGATAGGTCAGGGATGTTGCCGGGAAACGGTGGCGGGTGGGTTTCCACACGTGCAACTCACGACGGTAAGTAATGCGGCGGGCGGCAATCAGCTTGTCTATCGCCTGGCGACGCCAGTCGGCTATCACCGAGGCGGGTATGAACCAGTTCTGCGACAGGTTGATTGCAATGGCGGGAGCTGTTGTTGCCGAGGGGCTGTCCGTGCCGCCGAGAGGCATGACCTCGAAAGGAGTATTCCCCAATTTGCCGAGTTGGGTGCGCAGGTTCTCCGGTTGCGGAGTACGCGCAAGTTCTTTTGGATAGGGGAAAGACAAGGTTATGCGGTTGCCGTCTTCGTCCGCCGCTGTCAGGGCAAAGCCCGAAGGGGTATCTGCCAGCTCCCATTCAACGCCGATTTTACGTTCGGCGGACTTGCGGGCAAGGATGCGCTCAAATTCCTGGTCGAAATTGCGGAAAAGACGGGTGCGCGGTTTGATACGGGGCACATCGCCTGCCGGATACAGCTTGTTGCCATCCACCCGATTGATACGGAAACCTTGCAAACGGCCCTGTTCATCGAGAAAGCAGACACCGTCTCCGTTATGGAAAGGTTTCACTCCGGCAACGGTAAGGTAGTTGCCGCGCTGCTCTTTCATCGTACCCATCTCCTCGCCCAGGGACTTCGGTGTATCGAAAGAAGAGATTTCCCGGTCGCGGCCCTGCAGGAAGTAATGGGTGAAGCCGCGGCTGAAACTCTTGTCCAACCGGGGCGTGAAGTCGAAACGGCAAGTACCCGAAGAAGCACGTACGTACTCCTTGCGACGGGCGAAGATGGCATCCAGCTTGCTGCGGTAGGCAGCCGTAACGTTCTTCACATAGGAAACGTCCTTCAACCGCCCTTCTATCTTGAGGGAAGAGGCGCCGGCATCCAGCAGGTCTTCCAGCACTTCGCTTTGGTTCAGGTCTTTCAAGGAGAGCAGGTGCTTGTCGCGGACGATTGTTTTCCCGTCGGCATCTACCAGGCTGAACGGCAGGCGGCAGAACTGGGCACACTCTCCCCGGTTGGCGCTTCTGCCGAAACATGCCTGACTGACGTAGCACTGGCCGCTGTAGCTTACACAAAGCGCACCGTGCACAAACACTTCCAAAGGCGTTTCCGGACAAGCCTCGTGGATTCGGCGTATCTCCTGCAATGACAGTTCGCGCGCCAGCACTACCTGACGAAAGCCTGCATCCGCCAGGAAACGTACTTTCTCCGGTGTACGGTTGTCCATCTGCGTACTGCCGTGCAGGGGGATGGGCGGCAGGTTCAGATGGGTAATTCCCATATCCTGCACTATCAGGGCGTCTACACCGATGCGGTACAGTTCCCAAATCATCTTTTCCGTTTCGGCAAGCTCCTCTTCTTTCAGAATGGTATTGACTGTAACGTAAATGCGTACGTTGTACAAATGGGCATACGCCACCAAAGCGGCTATATCTTCCAAAGAATTGACCGCAGCCGCACGTGCGCCGAACTTCGGTGCGCCTATATATACCGCATCTGCACCATGATTGACTGCTTCAATACCGCACTCCAGATTCTTGGCGGGGGGCAATAGTTCTATTTTTCGTTGCTTCATCATATTTCTTTCACCACAGAAAGGGGCACAAGACCCCACTGAGTTTTCGGAGTTCTTATTTAATTTCTTCAATATTGAACGGGGTTTCCTGATATACAAAGTAGTTCAGCCAGTTGGAGAACAGCAGGTTGGCATGCGCCCGCCACCGTACCGATACGCCTTTGTCCGGATTGTCGTCCACATAGTAATTGCGGGGCATCTCAATAGGTAGTCCCTTAGCCAGGTCGCGGCGGTATTCCGTATCGAGCGTCAGGGGGGAGTATTCGGAATGACCGGTTACGAAAAACTCGCGCCCGTTACGTGCCATTACCATATATACCCCTGCCTCTTCCGATTCCGAAAGCAGGGCCAGCTCAGGAACTTTCAGAATATCTTCCTTGCGGACTTCCGTGTGGCGGCTGTGGGGAACATAAAACACATCGTCAAACCCACGGAAAATGGGATACAGAGGCTGCAAGGTGCGATGTGCGAATATGCCGAACATTTTCGCGTCCAGCGGATACTTGGGCACACCGTAATGGTGGTAGAGTCCGGCTTGCGCCGCCCAGCAGATATAAAGCGTGGACGTAACGTGCGTACGCGCCCAATCGAATATTTCGGTTATCTCGTCCCAATAGGTCACTTCCTCAAAGTCCATCTGCTCCACAGGGGCTCCGGTAATAATCATACCGTCGTACTTCTCGTCACGCATCTTGTCGAAATCCGTATAGAAAGCTTTCATATGCTCTATCGGAGTATTCTTTGAGGTGTGGCTCTTGATTTTCATGAACGAAATCTCCACCTGCAACGGAGTATTGGAGAGCAGACGCACCAAATCGGTCTCCGTCGTAATCTTCAACGGCATCAGATTCAATATGACAATCCGCAGCGGACGGATGTCCTGCCGGGTTGCCCGTGAATTGTCTATGACGAATATGTTTTCCTCTTTCAGCAGCTCTATCGCGGGAAGTTTATCGGGTAAATTTAAAGGCATAAGCTCTGTTCTACGGTTTAACTAATTACTGTTTACGATTTTAGCGTGTAAAGTTAGATAAAAAATCAGAGCGGTATAAATAAATTGCGGAAGTTTTTGTTGAATTAAAGCAGGCAATACAAAATGATTCGATATTATTTCAGTAAAATCCCACTATTTATTTCTTTCGGAACTTTCAATTGTCGGATAACCGTATACTTGAGTACAATCAATCTATCAGGTTATAAAACGCCTTCATTAGATGCTGTATTTCCATATTCTATATTTTGCAAATAGTTCATTGAAAAGAAGATAATCTTGTGAATTGTACTACCTTTGTGGCTGAAACTCAAAGCATCAATTACATAATGGCGAAAATCATCGTTCAAAACACGCAGATTAATGTTCTCAATTTTAAGGAACAAGATTATATATCCCTTACCGACATGGCTTCCGCCAAAGAAGGGGACAGCAGAGCGGCAGACGTAATTAAAAATTGGATAAGAAGCCGTTATACAATTGAATTTCTTGGCACATGGGAAATCATCCATAATCCTAATTTTAAAGTGGTCGAATTCGACCACTTTAGAAAGAGTGCCGGATTGCCATCTTTTGTATTAAGTGCTTCCGAATGGATAGAGCAGACTAATGCAATCGGTATCATCGTTAAAAAAGGACGCTACGGTGGGACGTACGCCCATAAGGATATTGCATTTGAATTCGGTTCTGCAATCAGCGTACCTTTCAAACTCTACCTTATTGAAGAGTTTCAACGATTAAAGACTGAAGAGCAACAGCAACTCGGTTGGTCAGCAAAGCGTGAATTGTCGAAAATTAACTATCGCATACACACTGATGCCATAAAACAAAACCTTATTCCGCAGGAAGTCACATCGGCACAAGCAAGTATTATTTACGCCAATGAAGCCGATGTGCTGAATGTAGCCATGTTCGGCATGACAGCAAAACAATGGCGGGAAGCCAATCCCGAACTGAAAGGTAATATTCGTGATTATGCCACTATTAATGAACTTATCTGTTTGTCGAATATGGAAAACCTCAATGCAGTATTTATCGAACAGAGTATGACACAAAGAGAACGTCTCGTTAAACTAAACCAAATAGCCATTCATCAAATGAATATATTGGGAAACGGTGATAAAGATAACCGTAAGTTATTGAAATAAATCACTACGCATTGCTCTGCGCTGTAACTCATCACACATTTATTTTAATTTGAGCGATTATTTGTGTGATTATTCCAAAGATTTAGTATACTTTTACATCCTTGTTTTTATTTAGATATATGTAAAGAGAAGAAAAAGCACCAAGCTATCAAGCGCGATAACTGACTAATAGAAATCTGAAAGCGTAAACTACTTTCTCATAACATTTGCGGTTCTGCCTAATCTGATATATCGACACGTAAGTTTTTAAGTACGAACCAAAGGCGAAGATGTTTTCGTCTTATAAAACTACTATAACATGAATATCATGAGAAACGCTTTCAAAAGGGCAAATTGTGTGTTATGCCTGCTCCTTGCCTTATCGGGTACATCTTGTATCAACAGGCTAAATGATGAAATCAAAGAGGGCAGCATCCTCATCTCCTTTTCCTTTGAAACAAGTAAAGCCGCTACCAAAGTAACTAAAAACACTTTCGACATAGGAGACAGAAGCGGTATCTTTGCCATGCTGACAGGCAATTCCCTGGACCAGCAACGATACATCGACAACCTGCTTCTGGAATGCAGCGACAACAGCAAACTGATATCCAAGAAAGAAGTGTATTATCCGGAAGGAGATGCCACGCTGGACTTCATCAGCTACTATCCGTATCAGGAGGAAAACGTGTCCAAAGGAAGCTCACTGCTGGACGTCACAGTACAAGCAGACCAGAACAAGACCGCCAATTACAGCTTATCCAACTTCATGACCGCCCGCATTGGAAACGTACCCAACAGCGAGAAAACCGTAAAGCTGGAATACAAGCACCGGTTTGCCAAAATAAAGTTAGTTCTTATACCCCAAGAAGGCGAAGATACGGACGAGATGCTCAAGGCCAACCCCAGAATCATAGCTACCGGTTTCAGGACACAAGCCGTATATGACCTGCAATCGGACAAGCTTTCCTCGGTTGACGATGCGAGCGAAACGGATATTATTCCTTTCGGCACATGGAAGAAAGAGGGTAATACGCTGTCCGGTAAGGAGTTCATTGTAATTCCGCAAACACACTCCGACGGCGGACAGGCTTTTACCCTGGAATGGAACGGAAAAATCTATACCTGCCCTCTCCCGTCGGCCACCATTGAGGAGGACACGGAACTGGAGATTTGCATCAACGCACTTCAAAGCACAAGTGCAACCCTCACCGGAGTTATCGCCAACATCAAGGAATGGGAGTTCAGCGAACAAGGAGAGAGCGAAAACCGGTACGAAATCACTGCCGTACACACAGCCTCGCTGTCATTCAGCACGTCTGATATCTACAGGATATACCATCAAGGAAAGCCCGTGGCAGAAGTATGCCGGGAGTATCTTTACACTACCCCCGCCGATGCTGTCGCTACTAAAGCGATTGTAGCCTATTCCGTACAGGACAATGAACAGACGGACTTGACAAATGGAATCGTTTTACAACTACCGGACAAAACCGCCACGACACATGGCGGTAAAGTAAGTTGGAATGAAGCGGACAACTCGCTGACCTACGTTAGCGGCCACTCCCGGCCTATCGAAAAATTCTACATAGACGAAAACAGAAAGATAGTAACGGAAAAGCCTGCCGCACCAGCACTAGCTATCAACGTCAGCAGCTACGTAATCAGAGATATACGGAACGGTATATTGCACACCTACCCCATCGTGAAAATAGGCGCACAATATTGGATGAAAGAGGATTTACAGACGGCCCATTATAATGACAGCAAGAGTATGCCCCTCAGAAAAGCTTTGGGAGATGGCGAGGGCTACCTCAAATGGGCGGGCACCGACTCCCATTTTTACAACGGCGAGGCCGTCCTTACCGGGAAATTGGCTCCGTTGGATTGGAGATTGCCAACAGAAAACGATTGGAACAGACTGAAAGGATACATAGGAGAAAATGCTTCCGCACTGAAAAAGACAGATACCTGGAGCTCGGATGTTTATTCCGCAACCAATGAAACCGGATTCTGCATTCAACCCGCAGGGCTGCTGTTGGAAAGGGAAAACAAGACGGCCTTGGTAAACGCAAACTCATCGACCGCCTATTGGCTATATGACGGCACACAAAAGCAATTGGACAAAGTCGTAATGTTTGCGAACAGCAATAACGACATCGCCTTAAAGAACGCCGTCAAACCGGAAGGCAAAGATTATTATAATGCGTTTTCCATCCGTTGCATAAAAGAATAGCCTGCCAAAAAAGCATTTCTCATTTCTTTTTCGTATTTTTGTTCCCAATGTGCAGGATTGTGCAGGATTTTGCCAATTAGACAAAGACAACGGAAAAGAAATGAGAGTAATCGATCTGATAAACAGTAACGAAAAAACAGCTTTTTCTTTTGAAATATTGCCCCCTCTGAAAGGTACAGGCATCGAAAAGTTGTACGAAACAATAGATACATTACGGGAGTTCGACCCTAAATACATCAATATCACCACACACCGCAGCGAGTACGTGTACAAGGACCTCGGCAACGGGCTGTTCCAGCGCAACCGTCTCCGTCGCCGTCCGGGAACCGTATCCGTAGCCGCAGCCATCCAGAATAAATACAATATAACGGTGGTGCCGCATATTCTTTGCAGCGGTTTCAGCCGTGAGGATACCGAATATGTATTGCTTGACCTGCAATTCCTGAACATCACAGACCTTTTGGTGTTACGCGGAGACAAGGCAAAACACGAGTCGGTATTCACTCCCGAAAAGAACGGTTATCATCATGCCGTTGAATTGCAGGAACAGATTAACCAATTTAATAAGGGCATCTTTGTAGACGGCTCCGAGATGAAAGTCACCAATACTCCTTTCTCATACGGAGTGGCCTGTTATCCGGAGAAACACGAAGAAGCGCCCAACATCGATACGGACATTTATTGGCTGAAAAAGAAAATGGAAACCGGAGCGGAATATGCCGTTACCCAATTGTTCTATGACAACCGGAAATACTTCGATTTCGTAGAACGCGCCCGCAAAGCCGGAGTTACCATCCCCATTATACCGGGCATCAAGCCGTTCAAGAAGCTTTCGCAACTCAGCATGATACCCAAAACGTTTAAGGTAGACCTGCCCGAAGAGCTGACAAACGAAATCTTGAAATGCAAGAATGATGCCGAAGCGCAACAGGTAGGTATCGAATGGTGCGTGCAGCAATGCAAGGAATTGATGAAACACCATATTCCCAGCATCCATTTCTATTCCATAGGTGCAGTGGACAGCATCAAGGAAGTAGCCAAACAGATTTATTAACCAAATACCGACGCCGTGTTTTTTAAAGATGTAATAGGCCAGGATACAGCCAAACAACGATTGATACAAGAGGTGCGGGAAGGACGTATTCCTCACGCGCAACTGTTCTGCGGACCGGCAGGAGTAGGCAAACTTCCGCTGGCTATGGCTTATGCCCGTTACATCTGCTGCCCGAACCGCACGGAGACCGATGCCTGCGGCACGTGTCCTTCGTGTGTGAAGTGGAATAAACTGGTGCATCCGGACGTACACTTCGTATTCCCCATCGTGAAAAGCGCCAAAGGGAAGAAAGAAGTTTGCGATGACTACATAGCCGACTGGCGGCATCTTGTACTAAGCAACCCCTATTTCTCACTGAATCATTGGCTGGACGAAATGGGAGCGGAAAACGGACAAGCGATTATCTACGCAAAGGAAAGCGATGAAATCACCCGTAAGCTCAGTTTGAAATCCAGCGAAGGCGGATACAAAGTAACCATTGTATGGCTTCCTGAAAAGCTGCACGAGGTCTGCGCCAATAAATTACTGAAACTACTGGAAGAGCCGCCTGAGAAGACCATCTTCCTGCTGGTTTCCGAAGCACCCGAAATGATATTGTCTACCATACTCAGCCGTACACAACGTTTCAACATCCGCAAAATAGATGAAGCGAGCATGGCAAACGCACTGCAACAAAAGTACGGTGTACAACCGGCGGACAGCCAGACCATAGCCCATCTGGCAAACGGAAACTTCATCAAGGCATTGGAAACAATCCACCTGAATGAAGAGAATGAGTTGTTTTTCAATCTGTTCGTCAGCCTGATGCGCCTCTCCTATCAACGGAAAATACGGGAAATGAAGCAATGGAGCGAACAACTGGCGGCTATGGGGCGCGAACGCCAAAAGAATTTTCTGGAATACTGCCAGCGCATGATACGGGAAAATTTCATCTATAACCTGCATCGGAAAGAAATGAACTACATGACCCTGCCCGAACAGAACTTCGCTACCCGGTTTGCCCCGTTTGTCAACGAACGGAATGTTATGGGTATTATGGATGAACTCAGCGAAGCGCAAGTGCACATCGAGCAGAATGTAAATGCCCGTATGGTATTCTTTGATTTTTCACTGAAAATGATTGTTCTGTTAAAGCAATAGAAGAATCCTTTTCAACTAACATATAACATAGTAAATCATCAAAATAACAGATAGAATGATGGAATTTAAACTACATAACGGAAGCGGCGGTCTCTGCTGCAAAAGCTGCGGCAGGCAAGACAAGCAACTGAACACTTACGACTGGCTTGCCGACATCCCCGGCAATGCAGAGGAATCGGACATGGTGGAAGTTCAGTTCAAAAATACCCGCAAGGGTTATTTCCGCAACAGCAACAAAATTCCTTTGGAAAAAGGCGATATAGTAGCCGTGGAAGCTACTCCCGGACATGATATAGGCGTAGTAACCCTTACCGGGCGACTTGTACCGCTACAGATGCGTAAGGCAAATATCAAATCGGAAGCGGATATCAAGCGTATCTACCGCAAAGCCAAACCGGTGGATATGGACAAGTATAACGAGGCGAAAGCGCGTGAACACAGCACGATGATACGTGCCCGCCAGATCGCTCTTGACCTCAACCTCAATATGAAAATCGGGGATGTGGAATATCAGGGAGACGGCAACAAAGCC